>ERZ791859.1520-NODE-1520-length-10251-cov-2.886818_pt1 | contig 10251 bp, 7 predicted proteins | sample MGYA00509943_ERZ791859 | MGnify/ENA primary metagenome ERZ791859 (study PRJEB30046, sample SAMN00792065) | human gut metagenome | study: EMG produced TPA metagenomics assembly of the A metagenome-wide association study of gut microbiota in type 2... | reverse complement strand
CCCGTTGGACAGATCGTATCATTTCGTCTTCCGGTGACTGGAGCGGTAATGTGTATGACTTCTATTTCCGCGTCTATAACAAGCTGATCCAGGACATCAAGGTGCCGTTTAAGATGGACGGGGGCGTTCGGGTGGATGATACTACGGTGCATCAGGCACTGCGCGAAGCGCTGGCCAACTGTTTGGTCAATGCTGATTATTACGGCAGGCAGGGGCTGGTCATCATCAAAAAGCGGGACAGCATCACCATGGCCAATCCCGGCGGGTTCCGTATCGAAATCGACGCAGCAAAGAGCGGCGGTGTCTCTGACCCCCGCAACGGAACCATGCTGAAGATGTTCAACCTGATCGATATTGGTGAGCGTGCTGGAAGTGGTATTCCGAATATATTCTGTGTCTGGCGTGAGCAGGGGTGGAAAGAGCCAGTTATCGTGGAGCTCTCTGAACCGGACAGAATTATTCTATCATTATCGCTACTCAAAAAAGAAAGTAGCGATAAAAAAGTAGCGATAAAGAATGGCGATAAAGGTACAAAAACCGCCTCACAAAAAATCGCCATCCTTGAATATCTTACAGATCATGCTTCTGCAAAATGCTCAGATATTTCCGATATGCTCGGCGTTAAAGACGCAAGAGCAAGACGGATACTCAGCGAGATGATCGTTGAGGGAACGATTGTTACAGAGGGCGGCAATCGAAACCGCATTTATAAGTTGAAATCATAAGGAAAAAACTAATTCTGCCACAAAGGAGGATTGCACAATGCCGCACAATGAAAACTCTCGAGTCAAAATTCCTGCATTGGTGCATTTCACTCGTCTGGGATATAAATACATCTCTCTGAGAAAATATGAAGGAGTCATCGACGACGATACCAACATTTTGGTCGATGTTTTTTGTGATGCAATCAATCGGATCAATGCTACTTCCTTGACTACCACAGATGTCCAGAAAATTGTCAATGCTTTGAAAGCAATGCTGGAAAACGATGATTTGGGCAGGGAGTTTTATTCAGTTCTCATCAATGGATACAACGGCTTGAAACTGATTGATTTTGAAGATTTCGGAGGGACAGTCAACTCTTATCATGTGGTCACAGAGATGAATTGCAAGAATGGTTCTGATGAATTTCGCCCTGATATCACTCCACTTATCAATGGTATTCCTTTGGCTTTTATCGAAGTAAAAAAGCCTAACAACAAGGGCGGCATCAAGGCCGAATATGATCGCATGTTGATGCGGGTTAAGAATAAGAAGTTTAGACGGTTTATCAACTTGACTCAGATCATGGTGTTCTCCAATAATAGCGAATATGATGACACCGAAGCCATCCCTCTGGAAGGAGCATTCTACTCCACCATCAGCTATGAGAAGCTGTTTTTTAGTCATTTCCGAGAGGAAGACGAAAAGCTCTTGACTTCCGTGCCAGAGAAGGATGAGGCGGTTGAAAATTTCATTCTGACCGATAACAATCTGAGTAGCATCAAGTATAGCCCGGAGTATGTAACAAATAGTTCCCCAGTTTCGCCTACCAATAGAATTATCACTTCGCTTTTTTCGTTTGAGCGTATTCTAACTTTCTTGAAATATGCAATCGCTTATGTAGAACGGACAGATGAAAATGGTATCACCCATCTGGAAAAACATCTGATGCGGTATCCACAGTTCTTTGCTACTAAAGCAATCGAAAACAAATTGAATGCCGGGGTAAAAAACGGCATCATTTGGCATACCCAGGGCAGTGGTAAAACAGCGCTTGCCTATTACAATGTCCGTTATCTGACTGACTACTATCAGAAGCATGGAACGATTGCAAAATTCTATTTCATCGTAGACCGTCTTGACCTATTGACACAGGCAGCCAATGAGTTCCGTGCTCGTGGACTTCATGTAGAGGAAATCAATTCCAAGGAAGACTTCATCAAAAACATCCATTCCACCGGAACAGTCAACAACACCGGCAAACCTACGATCACGGTGGTCAATATTCAGAAGTTCTCCAAGGAATCCATTGCGAAACAGTCCGACTATGCAGTAAATGTACAGCGCATCTATTTCTTGGATGAAGCCCACCGCAGCTATAAACCTACCGGATCCTTCCTGGCCAATCTACTTTCCTCCGACCGAGAAGCGGTTATGATCGCATTGACTGGCACGCCACTGATTGGTACGATTTACGATGATGACGGAAAGCCGATTGCAGGCAAAAAATATGATTCCAAGTCTGTGTTCGGTAATTATATCCACAAATATTACTACAATCGCTCTATTGCTGATGGATATACTCTCAAGTTGATTCGCGAAGGCATTGAAACTACCTATAAGAAAAAGCTGCAAAAAGCATTGGAAGAAATTGAGATGCTCAAAGGCTCTCTCGATAAGAAAGAGATGTACGCGCATCCGAAATATGTTTCTGCCTTGGTCGAGTATATTACGGACGATTTCCGCAAGAGCCGTATCGCCATGAACGATGAATCCATCGGTGGTATGATCGTCTGCGATTCTTCCGAGCAGGCGCGTGCGATTTTTGAAGAGTTAAAATCCTATCCCTATTCTGCGGCATTGATTTTGCATGATGCAGACGACAAAGAGACCCGAAAAGACAATATAGACGCCTTCAAAAAAGGCACGATTGACTTTCTCGTGGTCTACAACATGTTGCTGACTGGCTTTGATGCTCCTCGGCTGAAGAAACTCTACTTGGGACGTGTGATCAAAGACCACAATCTGTTACAGGCCTTGACCCGGGTTAACCGGCCCTACAAGAATTATCGATACGGTTATGTGGTCGATTTTGCGGATATCCGTGCGGAATTTGATAAGACCAATAAAGCATATTTCGATGAGCTTCAGGCCGAACTGGGCGATGAGTTCAAGCAGTATGATAACATCTTCAAATCCCCGGAGACAATTGAAGCAGACTTGCAGGACATTAAGGACGTACTGTTCCTGTATGATACTGGAAATGCGGAGGTGTTCTCACAGCAGATTTCTGCCATAGACGATAAACAGGATCTCATACAGCTCCGCCGTGCATTAGAACTGTATAAAGAATTGTTCAATGTTGCAAAACTGTTCGGCTATGACGAACTGGCTGACCAATTTGACCTGAACAACATCAGTGCCCTTTATTGCGAGGTCTGCAATAGAATTGCACTTATTAACCAGAAGAAGCTCCTTGAAGAAGCCCAGGATATGAGCGCTATTCTGAACCTTGCTATGGACGAAATTGAGTTCCATTTCCGCAAGGTTTCCGAGAAAGAACTGGTGATTGCTGATAAATATCAGGATACCCTCAATCGGACCCGCAAGGCCGTTCTGCATACGCTCGACCCAAAAGACCCTGAGTACATCACACTACTGGAAGAACTGCAGCGTTTGCTGGCTAAGAAGAATATCGAGGAATTGACCGCTGACGAAATGACAGCGGATATCGAAGCCTTGGAGCGCATCCGCAAGCTGGCCGAGCAAAAGAATCTTGCTGACCAGATGCTGGCTGCCAAATACGATGGCGATGTTAAATTTATAAACGCCTGCGTGAAACGCCGCCTCCCATTGCTGGGGATGTCGCACTGCATCAGGTCCTTACGCACCTGAAGCACCGGGTGGATTCCCAGGTGCTTTCCAATAGTCACTTGATGGACAATGAGCCTTACTTCATGCAGGGCATGTTCCCGATGATTAAGCAGGAGCTTGACGCCCAGCATCTGAAATACTCTGCTGCGCAAATCAAGTATATCGGCACCTGTATTTCCAACGAATACTTTACGGAAAGGAATTTTGCATCATAATGGATTCCAATATTACTCTGCAAACCAAGCAGATGATCGATAGTCTGAAGGCCGTATGTACCAATTTTGGTTTGGGTAATGCCTCCAGCGAGTACAAGATCATCACTGAGGTTTTCCTTTACAAGTTCCTCAACGACAAGTTCCTTTTCGAAGCGAAGCGAGTAGAGCCTGCGCTGGCAAAGCTGTCCCCGGCAGATGCCGAAAAGCAACTCGCCCAGATGACCGATGATGACTATGAACTGTTCCTGCTTGGTTTTGACCCGGATACTGCAAAACTGAAGCAGACTCATTTTATCTCTTACCTGTTCAACCGTAAGAATGAAGAAAATTTTCATATGCTCTTTGATGATACACTGCTGGATATTGCTACATACAACATCGACATCTTTTCTGTCCGGACTGGCGGCCAGTCCAAGATGCGCTTGTTCAGCGGTATCTCCCAGCATGTGATTGAGGCTGAGAAGAAGGACGATTTCTGCCGTGCTATCATCGACAAGATTGCTGAATGCAGCTTCGATAGTGTGTTTGAGCAGAAGTACGATTTCTTTGCTCAAATATTCGAGTATCTGATCAAGGACTACAATAAGGATTTCGGTAAGTACGCCGAATACTATACGCCACATTCCATCGCCAGCATCATTGCGAAAATCATGGTACCTAACGGCGCAAAGAATGTGACGGTGTATGACCCAGCCGCAGGCTCGGGCACACTGGTGCTGGCGTTGGCCCACGAAATCGGCGAAAGCAACTGCACCATCTATACCCAGGACATCTCCCAGAAGTCCAACGAGTTCCTGCGCTTGAACCTGATTCTCAATAATCTCGTCCACTCGCTGCCCAATGTCGTACATGACGATACTTTGTTGCGGCCTTATCACAAAAACGCCAAAGGCGACGGGCTTGCCACGTTTGACTATATTGTCAGCAATCCGCCTTTTAACATGGACTTCTCTGACAGTAGGGATACATTGGCAGGAGATAATCACAAGAAGCGTTTTTTCGCAGGAGTGCCGAGTATTCCCAAAAAGGACATAGAAAAAATGGCAGTCTATCTGCTGTTTATCCAGCACATTTTATACTCACTTGCCCCCAAGGGAAAAGCAGCGATTGTTGTTCCGACAGGTTTTTTGACCAAATCGGGAATTGCAAAAAAGATCCGAGAGTATTTGGTAAAAGAAAAGATGCTTCGCGGTGTGATTTCTATGCCCTCTAACATCTTTGCCACCACAGGCACCAATGTCTCCATTCTTTTCATCGACCGCGAAAATGCAAATGGAAACGTGATTCTGATGGATGCATCCAAGTTGGGAACAAAAGTAAAAGTCGATGGCAAGAATCAGCGAACGGTTTTGAGTGATAATGAAATCACTAAAATCATCGACACTTTTAACGCAGGAGAATTGGAGGATGATTTCTGTGTGGCAGTCAGCTATGCGGATATCGAAGCAAAAAAACTGTCCTTTTCTGCCGGTCAGTATTTTGAAGTCAAGATCGAATATGTGGAGCTGACGCCGGAAGAATTTGCCGAGAAGATGACCGGATTTACTGCGCGATTAGATGAAATGTTTGCAGAAAGTCTCCGCTTAGAAAGCGAGATTAAGACGCAGCTGGGGCGGGTGAAGTATGAGTAAATATGTGCCTATTGGAGAAATATGCTATATTTATGATGGCCCTCATGCAACACCGATAAAAACCAAAAGCGGGCCAATTTACCTTGGAATTGATGCTGTAACTGATGGGGGCAGATTAAATCCAGCGGAGTTTAGCTATCTTTCCGAGAGTGACTACAAAATCTGGACAAAGCGTGTAACGCCGCAGTGTGATGATATTGTTTTTTCTTACGAAGCAACACTCGGTCGGTATGCAATGATACCGGAAGGGTTTTATGGATGTCTTGGCCGTCGCTTGGCAATCGTGAGAGCAAAAGATAGCCGAGTTAATCCGCGTTGGCTTTATTATTACTTTCTCTCTCCTGAGTGGAGTGCTTTTATTGCAAATCATACGGTAAAGGGAAGCACCGTCAATAGGATTTCGGTAGAAGATTATCCTAATTATCCAATCCCACTTCCTGAACGAAAAACGCAAGATGCTGTTGTTGAAGTGCTGTCAACAATAGACCAAAAGATTGACAACAACACAAATCTATGCGTGAAACTCGAGTCCATGGCCAAAACACTCTACGACTACTGGTTTACGCAGTTTGACTTTCCGGATGAAAACGGCAAGCCCTATTGTTCCTCCGGCGGTGAGATGGTCTGGAATGACCAGCTCAAGCGCAAAATCCCGAAGGGATGGAGCGCGGGGCAGCTGTCTGATATTGCCAACATAACGATGGGGCAATCTCCATCGGGTGACACCTATAACGAAAATGGGAGTGGAACGATCTTTTACCAAGGCTGTACAGACTTCGGTACACGCTTTCCTGTTCCAAGGGTGTATACATCTGCACCAACCAGATTTGCTAAAGCTGGTGACATCCTTATGAGTGTCCGCGCTCCGGTGGGTACGCTCAATATTGCTATGGAGGATTGCTGCATTGGCCGTGGCCTTGCTGCACTAAACAGCAAATTTGGGTCTCAGCTTCACTTGCTATATACCCTTTCAGGATTTAAGCAACTTTTTGATGTGATGGATGGCAATGGAACCACCTTTGGTTCTATTACAAAAGATACTCTCTTTGAGATGAAGGTAGTTATCCCCAGAAGAGACCAGATAAAATCTTTCGAGGAAATGGTGCAACCGATTGAGCAAAAAATCAGAGTAGCAGAGCAAGAAAACCGAGAGCTCACAAAGCTCCGTGACTGGCTGCTCCCCATGCTCATGAACGGACAAGCTACGGTGGAATGAAAGCAGGTGAATCCATGAGACAAAATTTTGCGCAGATTTTAAAAGATGCAAAGATAGATATTAAGGTAGAATATCAAAAACTTTATGGAATGTTATATGATCGTAGCATTCCTGTGTCAAACACAAACCGGATATCCGTTTATGATGAGCTCAGCACATATTTTATCGCTTTTTGCTTTAGAGGGACATGTCTTTCGTTAGATGAATTTAATGATTTGCATGGATTTCATTTTGAAAAAGATCCGACTAATTTCAATATTGACCATTTAATTTCGTTGTGCGAATATATTGAAAACCTACTTATAGCATACCAATGTGTTCCCCTGAGTTATCCTTATGGATATGGGAATATGCCAACAAAACTTATTGATGTTCAATTCTATCTACAGCAAATCAGCCAGGTGATTGAAAAAATCGGATATATGCAGGCGAAGCAGAATGACCTTACTATTTTTGTGGAGAAAGACCCTGCTGCAATAGCTGTTGCTGAAGGTGAATTTATTCCAGAGAGCTTGTCGTATAGGCTGATTTCCTATAACCATTATTCGATGAAAGGTAATCTGGCAGAAAAGAAAACGACTTTGCTTGATCTTGCGAATTTGCTCGAACCGCAGAGAACAAACCTCGAAAGAATTGATAAAACATTTTCCAGCGACTTATTCTATACATTCAATAACTTTCATATACGCCATAACAATATAGACCAATTGGGAACAAAGTATAAAAAACCTGTTGGCGACCTATCAGATGAACAGTTGGAGTATTGGTATGACGAGGTCTATCAGATGTGTTTGCTTGCGTTCATGCGATTGGAGCATATAGATCGAAAGAAAAAATTTGATTCGCTGAAGTCTCAAATAGAGGGAACGTAATGAAAACTTATGACGAACTGGTTTCTCTGTTTGAAGAAGCAAACCTTGCGTTCTTGCAGGCCGAACATAGCTTATTTAGAACCGAGGTCGCTGAACGGACATTGTGTGGTGCGCTGATGCTACATATCCACGATATCATCAAGGAAGATGACTCTTATTCGGGATATTACGCGGATGTGGAGTATAACAGAAATGCGGGTGGTATCAAGACCATTCGAAAAACCATCCGAGGGCAGCAAGAAGAAATAATCCCCATAAATTGTGATTTAATCCTTCACAGCAGAGGTGAAAATGTAGACCAAGACAACCTAATCGCCATTGAAATGAAAAAATCCAATGCTCCGTCAGCGGAGAAACAAAAAGACCGTGAACGGCTTATTGCTCTTACGAAAGATTCGTTTGATGATGTGTGGGCGTGGGATCATAATTTGCCAGAGCATGTGTGCCGGTATGTATTGGGCGTATATTATGAAATCAACTATAGGCAGAAGGAAATCTATATCGAGTACTATCGCCGTGGAGAATTAGTTAGATCCTATAGCAACCACTTTGTAGGTTGATTTGTGTTTTATAAATGGGGTGCTTCGATGTTAGACTATGACGAAGATTTAACTGAATTAGTAGAATCATTGATTTGCACTGGGCGGGAGGATGATTGGTGGGATTTCAAAGAATGCTACCACGAGGATAGGGCTGCTTTGCTGCATGATATCATTTGCCTTGCGAACAACCGGGCAGACCGAGATACCTATTTGATTCTGGGTGTTCGTGATAAGACATTTGAAATCATGGGTGTCGAGAATGACCCTCAACGAAGAAATCAACAGAACATAGTTGACTTTCTAAGTCAAAAAGAGTTTGCAGGACAAATACGCCCTCGAGTAGAAGTGCGCACAATTCGGTTGGAAGGTCACGAAGTAGACGTGTTTATTATCAAAAACTCAACCGATGTTCCTTACTATCTGATCGAGAGTTACACGGACAAAAAGTACAAGCCGGATCCTCCAAAGAAGAGGAAAACGGTACAGGCGTTCCATATCTACACCCGAGTGATGGATAACAATACGCCCATTGACAAGAGTGCGGATATTCGTGATGTGGAGTATCTTTGGAAGAAGCGTTTCGGCTTGTTGCAAACACCACTGGAGCAGGTCAAAATTCTGCTGCGGAAACCGGATGAATGGGCAGAGGAAGATTCGCGATATTACCACAAACTGTTTCCGCAATATACGATTTCCATTGAATACGAGGAAGATGAGGACGGCATCAGCAAAGAGGGACACCGGGTGTTCTACCATCACCTGCAAACAGATACAAGAACACAGTATGGCGTTCTGAAAATATATCATTACAGTACGCAGCTATTTTCTTGTCAAATAACCGAACTCGATGGACATAGAATGACTGCGCCTTGCCCTGAAACGAAGTATATTCCATATCGAAACTATAGCGATCCAAACATTTGCTTAAGGTACTATGTGACTTCTGATTTTCTGTATTTATTGCTGCGGTTTCTGGAACACCACATTGGAAATGCCAATGGAAATGAAGCGCAGTATGCAACACGACGACTGCTGGATGTCGTCCTTCTATTTGACAGCAATGAGGATGCTGAAGATTTTGCTACCTATATCCATCGCCATTTAGGGACATTTGACAGCAAGGTTTTAGAGCAGAGAGAACCATATATTGCTAATGAAACAGATATGGCTGCAAAAGCACTGGCACAAGAAATTCGCAATAGCCAGGCACTTAAAGAAATGCAACCGAAATGGGAACTGTTTAGACTGGAAAACGCATAAACAGAGAGGAGCGTTGCTGGTGGCCGAAGCATACTACATTTTTACTGATGAAGCTGGTGCATATAATAAGCGGCCATCTGAGTCGTTCCGTCGCAGCCACCCCTTCTACATACGGGCAAATGTCCGTTTATCTGCCAGCGATTATCGTGTGTTCCAAAAAGAGATTCAGGAGCTCAATACTAAGTATGGTGTCCCGGTTGGCGAAGAAATCAAGTGGTCAGATTTGTGGGAAATCTCAAAAGGAAAATACCGTGTCGATTTTCTGAAATCCTTTACTCCTGACAAGCTCAAAGGGTACTATCGCCGGTTCTTCAACCGTGTGGTGGACAAGCCCTCTCTGCTGTTCATATTCACAGTGACCTGCGTATACACCCAGCCATGCTATCAAGCGGAGAATGAGGTGCTGAAATTTCACATGCAAGAGGCATTTCAGCGTATCCAGATGGATACCCGTCCCGACGGCTTTGCCACAATGATTATGGATGAGCTAAATCAGGATAAAGTCAAGCAGCTCAAAGATGCCTGTCATCGGATAACGGTCGAAGGTGACTTCGTGAAATACGAAAATGTGTATCACGGTGTGCTGACAGAATGTAGCTCTCAAAGCACAGGAATTCAGTTGGCTGATTACGCAGTAGGTATAATGAATTGTTATCTCCGTAAGCATCTTATGAGTCGAGGAGACTACACATTCGCTATAGACCTCTATAATGAATTCGTATTACCTCATTTGAGAAAGCACGCGAATGGAACGATAGTTGGTTATGGTGTGCGAGAGGTTCCAAGTGATTCTTCCATAAGGCAAGTCTTGATACCGCTATTCAACTAATCAAAAAGGAGTGAGGCATATGGTGTCTCACTCCTTTTTGTTATTCTTTTTTCTGCGCCCCATTCAGGCTGGCCCAGTGCTGGCGCAGCAGACTTTCTGCTTCTCTGCGA
>ERZ791859.1510-NODE-1510-length-10297-cov-2.077524_pt1 | contig 10297 bp, 10 predicted proteins | sample MGYA00509943_ERZ791859 | MGnify/ENA primary metagenome ERZ791859 (study PRJEB30046, sample SAMN00792065) | human gut metagenome | study: EMG produced TPA metagenomics assembly of the A metagenome-wide association study of gut microbiota in type 2... | reverse complement strand
GAGTTGGATATGTCCAACTCTCTTTTTAAATTCTTTATATTCATTTTCCGGCTATTCTTTTGAATAGTCATTTTTTATCCCCTTAATGGGGATTTTTTTATTTTCATAAAAATTTTTTTCAAAATTCTACAAACTTTATAAACAGACAATATCTGTCTGTTTATTTTACTAAAATTGTAATTGTAAAAACCACAAAAAAACAATATTTATTTAGGGTTTGTGTAAATAGCAGGCTCATTTACAAGAAAAATGTCGTTTGTTTTGCACCAAGTCCTATGATAAACTAATCTGAAAGTGAGGTGGTATCTATTTGTGAGTATAATACACAACTTTTTCAAAAGATATATAAAGAATTAAATGACCAAATAGGTCTTGAGGCTACCCTCACAGTATATCGAATGTTTAGAGGCAGTCAAGTTAATTTTCCTCAAAGGCTATTGGATACCAAAAGTGTCAGACAACTTATTATACGCCGATATAACGGCAGTAACACCAAGGCTTTAGCCAAAGAATATGGATATTCTGAAAAGACTATCCAGCGAATATTGAGAGATTACAAAAATGAAAATAAAATAGATGATAAAATATGAACATACTAAATACAGTTTTTTACCTTTTTACTCCTACCAATTTTGGTAGGAGTTTTTCTTTTAATAATTTTTAAAATATTTTCTAATTATTTCCTAATCCTATATTATTTTTAAATTAATGTTGCTGGGTTATTATATCCTTGTAAACAAAACAAAGCAATAATTTAAGGAGGTAATCCATTATGAAGAAAAATTTATTAATTGCAATTTCAGTTCTTACTTTAGTTTATGGTGTATGCTCAGTAGGTGCAGCAACACCAAGTGACACAACAGCCTCTGGTTCTGCTGTTACAGTAAAAAACAAACACAAAGACGGCGAAAGACAAAAAGGAGATATGGCAAAGGTTACATCTGTAACATCTGATACTATTACAGTAACTAAGGCAGAAAAGCCTGAAAGACCTGACAATGCTACAGATGATACTAACAGACCTGAACCTCCAGCTAAGCCTGAAGGTGACAATAGTTCCGATACTACTACTCATCCTGAAAAGCCTAGTGCTAACGATGACGGTACTGACAGACCTGAACCTCCTACTAAGCCTGACGGGGACACTACTGCTCCTGAAAAGCCTAGTGGCGAAAAGGGTGAAAAACCTGAAATGAAGTTCTCATCAGAAACTACATCTATTGACCTTTCTTCTGTAAAGATTTATAAGATGGGCGAAAATCATCAGAAAACTGAATGTACTTATTCTGACATAAGTGCTGATGATATGGTAACTATCGTTTACGCAGAAGACAATACAACTGTAAGCGAAATTATTATAAACAAAGCACCAAAGACAGAAAAGACTTCAACAACTGAAGCCTAAAACGTTTTCACAAAAGTATTAAAAGCATTAAGTAAAACCCAATAAAACTCTCTTTACATAGCCCCTGTATGACCGCCCCTCATACGGGGGTGTTTTTATAGATTTATCCGACGGTTTGATTGCATTAAAGCCAAGAAATTTGGTCTAACAATGTACATAGAATACATAGTCCACAATATGGTGTAGTGTAGTAAAATGTCATAAATTTACAAATAAGCTTGCGTTTTTATTTTTTATTTGCTATAATACAACTGATATATCAGTTGTATATCAATTTCTATACTTGCAAGGACACCAAGTACAGACAAAAAATAAAGGCGGTATTTATGAATAAAACTAAAGATAATAGCGAGATTGTATATGAAACTATTAAAAAGGAAATTATTGATGCTACAAGAAAGCCCGGCGATATTTTTAATGAAAAAGAATTTGCAGCTAATATGGGTATAAGCAGAACCCCTGTAAGAGAGGCTGTTTTAAGGCTTTCCAATGAAGGGCTTTTGGTAGTTATGCCTAGACGAGGTACTTTTGTTTCCCATATATCTATGGCTGATGTAAGGGATATGTATCAAGTCAGAAAAATTCTTGAACCACAAATTGCGTATATAGCTGCACAAAAATGTGACAAAGACATTGTAAAACAATGGAGAAACTTTTTTAAAGAGGAAAAAACCACAGGAAAGTCCCATTCAAAGGACTATATACACCCAGGAAACAAAACCCTTGATGTGTATTCGGACTCTGATGCTCTTTTTCACATTTTTATTGCAGAATGTACAGGCAACAAACTTCTTATAAGTCAGGTTGAAGAACTTATGACATTAACACAGCGAATAAGATGTCTGTCAAACGCTGTAATGGAGGACAGATTTTTAAGTGCTGTTGCAGAACATATAGCAATAACGAAAGCACTTACTGCCTCTGACAGCGATGGTGCAGCAAAGGCTATGCTTGTCCATTTGGAAAATTCTGAAAAAGGATATTCTGGAATTACACAACTGGACTTTACAATTTAAAACAACGGAGGAATGAAAAATGGAACTAGCGATAATTACAGCACAGCAGGTTGGAGTATTATTCCTGCTTATATTGGCTGGCTTTATATGCGTAAAGTCAGGTGCAGTAAAAGCTGATAGCAAAAAAGCCTTTTCTGACTTACTTATTTATTTTGTAGTGCCAGCTATGATTATTAACTCCTACATAACAGAATATAACAGCGAAAAACTGACAAACCTTATTTCAGCTTTTAAACTAAGTGCTATACTTTTAATTTTAGGGCTTGTAATAACTATGGTTTTAGGACTTAAATTAAAGAACAAAAACGCACCTATTATAAAATTTTCCTGCATATTCTCAAATGCAGCTTATATGGGTTTTCCCCTTATTCAAGCCGTATTCGGAAATGACGGACTTTTATATGCCAGTGCCTTTTTAACTATTTATAACATTCTTATGTGGACTGTCGGCTATGCTATGATAAGCAGAAAAGCCGATTTTAAGGCTGTTGTAAAAACTATAGTTACAACTCCTGTTATTATCTCTGTTATTATTGGTATATTAATATTTATACTTCGTATTCCTGTACCTAATGTTATACACCAAGCCTTTAGTACAGCGGGAAGTATGAACACACCTCTTTCAATGTTTATAACAGGTATGATGATTGCCGGCAGTACATTTGAAAGAATATTTAAAAATAAACTTCTTATATTTACTATTGCTGTACGAATGTTTTTAATACCCGCTTTATGTTTAGGACTTTTTGCACTATTAGGCGTAAAGGGTATTGTTGCCGATATAGTTCTTCTCTTAGAGGCTTGCCCTTGTGCCGCAATTACATCTGTTTTTGCCGTTCAATTTGGCTATGATGAAGATATAGCAGCCGGTTCAGTAGTAATTACAACAGTTTTAAGTATTATTACTTTACCTATATTTGCTTATCTGATAACTTCAGTAATATAAAATTATTTATTATAAACCCAAAGGAGTTTTGTATATGAATAACGGAGAAAAAATTTATATAGATTGTAAAGATGATTTATTTGCTATTCAAAAAGCTATAGACAATCTTCCAGCAGAAGGTGGAACTATTGTTATACCAAAGGGTGAATGGTTGACAGGCCCTATACATCTAAAAAACAATGTAGAACTTCATCTTGAAAAGGATAGTGTGCTTAAATTCAGTCAGAATTTTTCAGACTATACACCTGCTGTTTTTACCCGTTGGGAGGGAGTAGAGTGTTACAACTATTCGCCTTTTATTTATGCTCTTAACTGCGAAAACATTTCCATAACAGGAAAAGGTGTTCTTGATGGTCAGGGCTCAGCTTGGTGGCATTGGAAACAACTTCAGGGTAATGCTGCTGACAGACTTTGCAAAGCTCAAAGCCAAAATATACCGGTAGAAAAAAGAGTATTTGCTACTGAGGAAGACGCTCTCAGACCATCTTTTATACAATTTATAGGCTGTAGAAATGTATTTTTTGAAGATTTTACAATTATTAATGGACCTCAGTGGACAATTCATCCTGTTTACTGCGAAAATGTACAGGCCTTAAATCTTACTGTTAAAAGCTGTGGTCCAAATACTGATGGTTTTAATCCTGATTATTGTAAAAATGTACTTATAGACAAATGTACATTTAACACCGGTGATGACTGCATTGCCATAAATTCCGGTCTTAATGAAGACGGCTGGAGAGTAAATCGCCCTTGCGTAAATGTAGAAATTAGAAATTGTACATTTTTAGGTGGTCACGCTGCTGTTGCTATAGGAAGTGGAATGTCCGGAGGTATTGAAAACATAAATGTTCATAACTGTGAAATAAAGAATACCGAAAGAGGCATAAGACTTAAATCTATGAGAGGCAGAGGTGGTTATATTAAAAATGTTGACTTTAGTAATATAACTATGAACAATGTTGAGCTAGACAACATTGAAGTCAGTATGGACTATGGTTCAAGCACTGCTGTTCCTGTTTCGTTAAAAGCCCCTGATTTTTCAGATATTCATTTTGAAAACATTAGCGGAAAGGGTGGCAAATTTGGTATTTCTGCAAAAGGACTTGAAGAAAGTCATATCAAAAATATGACAATTAAAAATGTGAATGTTGAGGCTGAAATTCCTTTAAAACAGGCATATGCTGATTTAACAATATTATAAATTTTCCCTTTAAACACCAAATCTACATACAAAAGCATATTCCCATTCTTAAACTGAATAGCCTTTAACATAAAAACTCCCTCACTACTTACTGTGGGGGAGTTAACTTTTGGAGAAACCTGTATTTACACCTCTAAAACTACAGACTGATGTTTAGTATAGTCTAAAAACTTACCTAAAATATCCCTTGCTGTAGAAAAGTTTTTAGAATATTTAAAATATAGGTAAAAAAACAACAGACTATTATAACCTGTGCTTTATGTGCCTTCCCATTTTGGGAACTCACATGTAAAAAAACAACAGGCTGTAACAGCCTGTTATTTTTATTATTTCTCCTTTTGAAAAGCCACTCTTTGGCTACCGTCAGCAATATATATTATTCCACATTTCTTAAAGCCTAATTTAAGAAGTAAATTCTGCATAGGCTTATTGTCAGCGTGGGTGTCTATCTTCATATTTCCACATTTTTCAAAAGCCCAATTTATACAGAAACTACCGACACCTTTTGTCTTTCCATCGCCGGCTATTCTATGAATGTAGCCATAGGGCTTATTGTTTAGCCACTGACCATCATATATTTTGTTATAGGTTTCATCAATACCTATGTTATATACAAAAGTGCCAACTACTTCTCCGTCTTTTTCACAGATATAGCTTTCATTTTTATCTATATCACTTTCAAGAACTTCCTTTGACGGATAGCCATTTATCCATTGTTCCATATTGCCTGTAGAACGCATAAAAGCTCTGGCAGTTTCATAAATTTCAAGCATTTTGGGAATATCATTTTTTGAAGAATGTCGTATTATCATATTTTTAGTCCTTTATAAGATTTATTTAATTTCTTCATTGTTTAAAAATCTATATCTTCCTTTACCTTTACCTTTAACAGAAGTTACCACCCCTGTATCAATTATTTTGTTCAAAACTCTACGAGCTCCTGAACTTGAGAAATGAAGTATATCTGATATTTCTTTAGTACCAAATATTTGATTTGTTTCTATTTCATCGTATATAGATAATATATTTTGCTTAGTAGCTTCAAGATAATTTTGTTCATCTAATCGTAATTTCAAATTTTTAAGTGTAACCTTTTGGTTACCAATCGCTACATCTTCTGTATCAATCGCTACATTTTTTGTATCAATCGCTACATCTTCTGTGTCAATCGCTACATTACCACCTGAGCTATTTTTATTTCCGTTGTATATAGTAGCCTGAAGCATAAAAGCATTCGTATAATATTCTGGCTCTTTCAATCCAACAGTTTCCAATTCTATACACATACGGTTAACACCTTCGCCATACTCTTTTACAAAATTATATGCTTTCAAAAATTCTGCAATCTTTGGATTTCTTGAAAAATGAGTGTAACGCATATTATCTGTTTTTACTAATCCAGGTAATTTGCCAGGACTTTCAACTACTATACGATTATCAAACATTTTTATTTGAATATCCGTTCCACTTATGCTATATGCTCTGTGAGTTACTGCATTTACTATTAACTCTTGTCTAACAAATTTAGGGTATTCTTCCTCTGTAACAAATTTTCCATTTGCACCCAAATAGGTCTTTTCCTTTACCTGAGTATCAAGGTACTTAATAGAATTATTAATCATATCAAGTATAGTACCTTTAAATATAACATCTTTGATTACATTCATTTCCGTTCCAAATTTTTCTTGTGTTCCTTCGTACTTAATAAAACGAATTCTGGCTCTAGGGAAAAAGTTTTGAGGATTTCTGCCAAATAATAAAATAGCCGCTGTACTTACCTGTATACAACCATCTTTCTCTTTTATAAAGCCTTTATTTTGTTTTAAATATTCTAATGGTGTTTTGCTATATCCAATTTTATCTATATAATTTTTAACTAAATCTAAGTTTATATCATCTATTCCTGCATCTGGAACTATTTTATCCTCAAAATATCGCTCGCCTTTGTCATAGGTAAGTTGTAATCTTTCATCAAATTTAAGCAGTTTAGACTTATCTCCCACTCTTAAATAAGCTTCATCAGCTTGATTTGTATGAACTTGTGGACTAGGTTCTATGTGTATAAGCAGTACATGATTCTTTCTTCCTTGATAATCTACACAAGGTACTTTCTCTATTTGTACTGGAATTGTCGGGTTACAAAAATCAAAGGGTACTCTCAAAAGTTCATTATATTTCTGAACTTCAAAATCCACACCTTCTATTCTTCTGGTTTTATCTGATATACCTACTGCTATAGTTCCACCGTCTGCATTTGCAAAAGCTACAAGAGGTATTGCTAACGCTTTTGGCTCAATATTAATACTTTTACGATCAAATATTTGCATTTCCTCAAAAGATAAAACTTCTTCTATTGTCATAACTTCAATTCCTTTTTAATTGCTTACACTACAACTTATATTGTCCTATCATTAATAATATATTCTCTCAATCTATTTTCTGTTTCATTATCGGCATAGAGTTCAAAATAGTAGCCCTCGTCTTTATTTTCAGATGCTGTAATTTCGCACTTACCGTGGACTATGCTTAAAAGGTGACCTTTATCATAAGGAATAAGGACTTTAATGGACTTTTTAAAGCTCTTTATAATATCCTCTACCTTTGCAATCATTTCCGGCAAGCCAATGCCTGTACCGGCTGAAATTGCCAAGGTTTCCATAGCTCTATTATCCTTTGTAAGAGGCATTTCAATATCATCTTTATCTATTTTATTATAGACTGTAACAATAGGCTTTTTATCTGCTCCAAGCTCTGCCAAAGTCTTATAAACTGTGTTCATTTGCTCACGTCTTTTTGGATTTGAGGCATCTACAACGTGAACAAGCAAGTCGGCATACTTTGCCTCCTCTAAAGTCGCTCTAAAGGCTTTAATAAGACCATGAGGAAGTTTCTGTATAAAACCTACAGTATCTGTAAAGAGATAGTTTGCACCACTTTGAGTTTCTACAGCTCTTGTAGTAGTATCGAGAGTAGCAAAGAGCTTATCCTCTGCCAAAACTCCTGCACCAGTAAGGGCATTAAGAAGTGTTGATTTTCCGGCATTTGTATAGCCTACAAGGGCAATTACCGGAGTCTGATTATTTCTATTTTCTCTCAAAAGGCTTCTATGTCTTTCAATTTCCTTTAAGTTCTTATTCAAGTCAGAAATTCTGTCGGCAATACGTCTTCTATCTACTTCCAACTTCTTTTCACCAGGACCTCTTGTACCTATACCACCACCAAGACGGCTCATTTCCTTACCACGTCCAGTAAGGTGTGAAAGGTTATATCTAAGCTGTGCAAGTTCAACCTGAACCTTACCTTCGGCTGACATAGCTCTTTTTGCAAAAATATCAAGTATTACAAGAGTTCTGCTCATCACCTTTAAATTAAGAGCATTTTCTAAATTTCTAATCTGAACAGGGCTTAATTCATCATCACAAATAACACCTGTTGCATCTTTCATTTCTGCAAAGGCTTTAAGCTCATCAATTTTACCACTACCTAAGTAAGTAGCTCTGTTTATTGCCCCTAATTTCTGAATCATTCTGCCTACTACAACTGCATCAGCTGTATTAGCTAAGTCCTCTAATTCATCAAGACAGCTTTCGGCATCAAATTCATTTGTACCGTCATCAACGGCAACCAATATTACTCTTTCAACTTCTTTTTCTGTTTCAAACAAAGGGGTTTCCTCCTTCAAAAATTTACTAATTAATTTTCTTTATTCAAAATTTCAATATATCTTGCCAAAGCATCTTTCCAATCAGGAAGTGGCTTAAATCCATTTTCAACAAGTTTACTCTTATTAAGTCTGCTATTTTCAGGACGCTTTGCCTTTGAAAGACCGTATTCCTCAGTAGTTACCGGCACTACATTAGTAGTATAGCCAGCCTGTCTGTATATTTCACAAGTGAAATCGTACCAACTAATATAACCACCTTCATTAGTTGCGTGATAAATACCATATTTATCTGTTTCAATCATATCTACTAAAAGTCTGGCAAGGTCAAAAGTATATGTTGGTGTACCAATCTGGTCATTTACAACTCGAACTGTATCGTGGTTCTTTCCTACATTAAGCATAGTTTTGACAAAGTTTTTGCCGTTTATACCAAATACCCAAGCTATTCTGACAATATAGAAATCCTTTACATACTTTTGAACAGCCTGTTCACCTAAATACTTTGCATAGCCATACTCGTTAAGAGGTGTAGTAACCTTATCGTCAGGCTCCCATGGACGTTCACCTTCACCATTAAATACATAGTCTGTGCTAATGTACATTAACTTAGCATTTATTTCCTTACAAACCTTTGCAATATTTTCTGTACCTTCGCCATTTATTTTATCGCAAAGTTCCTTGTTATCCTCTGCTAAATCTACTGCTGTATAGGCTGCACAATGAATAACAGCCTCAGGCATATTTGCCTTTATAACACTTTCAACCTGTTCCGGATTTGTTATATCCATAGTGTCAACATCAACACCAATAGCAGTGTGACCTCTTTTTTCTAATTCATTTACAACATCAAAACCTAACTGTCCTTTTACTCCTGTAACTAATACTTTCATATATGCCTCCTGTAAAGCTGTATTTATATATTTTATTTTACCACAACGGTATATAACAGTCAATTTTTACTAAGGTTTATGGTATTGAATTTAAGAGATATGTAATACTTTCTAGGGTACTAATTAATTGACAAAATTATCAAAGTGTAGTAGAATGAAATAGCTTTCAGAATAAGGAAAGTTTTAATGTAAGAGGAGAATAATATGGCTGTTGATGTAAATAATAAAAACGAAGAAATCCAAGAAGTAGACAAGGTTTCTGGAGAAGTAATAGAAGAAAAAGAAGCCGAGGAAAAAGAGGCTGTTACTAAATCGCAAAGTGTTATGAAAGAGGTTTGGGTAAAAACCATTGTTGTTGCCCTTGTATGTGCCGTACTCATTACACAATTTGTTATAGTAAATGCCAGAGTTCCTTCAGCATCTATGGAAACTACTATTATGACGGGGGACAGACTTATTGCTAACAGGCTTAGCTACAAGTTCAGTGACCCTCAAAGATACGACATTGTTGTGTTTAAATTCCCAGATGATGAAAGTGTTCTCTATATAAAGAGAATTATTGGTCTTCCTGGTGAAAAGGTTACAATAAGAGATAACCAAGTTTATATTAATGACAGTACAACACCTCTTGATACATCTTTCCTCCACGAACCTATGGTTACAGAGGATGCTACATACTATGTTCCTGATGACAGTTATTTTATGATGGGTGACAACAGAAATAATTCTGCTGACTCTCGTTTCTGGAATAACAAGTATGTAAAGAGAGATAAAATAGAGGGAAAGGCTGTATTTAGATACTTCCCATTTACTTCAATGGGTTTATTAACTAATAAATAATTTAAGGAGTGTGTGTTATGAAAGAAGTAACTAAGGATATGATTATTGGCGATATGCTTGCTCAGGATATGAGTATTGCTGCAATTCTTATGAACGCTGGTATGCACTGTATCGGTTGTCCATCTTCTCAGGGCGAATCTCTTGAAGAAGCTTGTTTAGTTCATGGTATGAACGTAGACGAAGTTGTTGCTGATATTAATACTTATCTTGCATCTAAGTAATTTAAGAATAAATAATTAGAACAAAGTTTAAAAGGTGGTATGTCAATCTGATATGCCACCTTTTTTATTATATAAATAGATTTTTCAAAATATTTTAATAGATATATTTTAATC
>ERZ791859.1501-NODE-1501-length-10346-cov-3.898163_pt1 | contig 10346 bp, 8 predicted proteins | sample MGYA00509943_ERZ791859 | MGnify/ENA primary metagenome ERZ791859 (study PRJEB30046, sample SAMN00792065) | human gut metagenome | study: EMG produced TPA metagenomics assembly of the A metagenome-wide association study of gut microbiota in type 2... | reverse complement strand
GACAGCCCGCGGCGTTCTGCGGGGTATTCGGCTTCAAGCCGACCTACGGCACCGTCTCCCGAAACGGGCTTGTCGCCTATGCCTCGTCATTTGACCAGATAGGCGCGATAGCGAGAAATGCCTCCGACTGCGCGGCTCTCGCGGCGATAATATCCGGGCGCGACTGCGGTGATTCTACAACAGAGGATACTGCTCCCGTCCGTTCGGATTTTGTCGAGTCCTATTCGCTCTGCGGCAAAATTATAGGCGTGCCGAATGAATTTATTGATAATTGCGGCGAAGATATCCGCAGTGCGGTGAATAATGCGCTCAAAAAAGCTGAATCGCTCGGCGCGAGGGTTGAATATTTCTCGCTTCCGCCGCTCAAATTTGCCGTGCCCGCCTATTATATAATCGCCTGCGCGCAGGCAAGCTCGAATCTTGCGCGGTATGACGGGGTTCGCTTCGGGCGGCGCGCGCAAAATACAGACGACCTGACAAAAATGTATATCAAAAGCCGCTCCGAGGGCTTCGGGCGCGAGGTCAGGCGCAGGATAATGCTCGGTAATTTCGTGCTCAGTGCGGGATACTACGACGCATATTACAACAAGGCGCTGAGAGCGCGCAGGGTTATACGCGACGCGCTTTCGGACGCTTTCAAAAAATATGATTTCATCGCGGGCGCCGTTTATCCGTCAACTGCGCCGAAGCTCGGCGAGAGCCTTGACGACCCGCTGAAAACTTATATCGGCGACGCATACACCGTCCCGGCTAACCTCGCTGGGCTCCCGGCGATAAGCGTGCCGTGCGGAAAAACAGCCGCTCTTCAGCTCATGGCGGCGCCGTTCACGGACGAGAATCTTTTGGGCGCGGCAAGATGTCTGACCCTGTAACATTTAAAAATTTGCAGAGTATGATCGTGTTGAACAAGTTTGAAGACACAGCTAAACGCAGTCGGACGGCGCAATGCTTGTAAAGTTTTAGGCATTACAAGGTACTATGGGAGGCTTTCAAATGAGATACGAAACTGTTATCGGGCTCGAGGTCCACATAGAGCTGCTGACTGAGACAAAGATATTCTGCTCCTGCCCGACTGAGTTCGGCGGCGAGCCGAACACGCATGTCTGCCCGGTATGTCTCGGACTGCCCGGCACTCTGCCGACGCTGAACAAAAAAGCCGTTGAGCTTTCCGTCCGCGCGGGTCTCGCGGCGGGCTGCGAGATAACACGGATAAGCTGCTTCGACCGCAAAAATTATTTTTACCCCGACCTGCCGAAGGCTTATCAGATATCCCAGTTATATCTGCCGCTGTGCCGAAACGGCTCGGTCACGCTCGACAGCGGCAAAATTATACGCATAAAAGAGATGCACATGGAGGAGGACGCGGGGAAGCTCATGCACTCCCCCGACGACAACCGCACGCTCATCGACTGCAACCGATGCGGAGTGCCGCTGCTTGAGGTAGTCAGCGAGCCGGATATGCGAAGCACCGAGGAGGCGGTCGAATATCTCGAAAAGCTGCGCGAGCTGATGCGCTTTGCCGGCGTTTCGGACTGTCGGATGCAGGAGGGCTCGCTGAGAGCGGATATAAATCTCTCCGTCCGCCCGGAGGGTCAGACAGAACTCGGAACGCGCACGGAGATGAAAAATCTGAACTCATTCAGAGCCGCCGAGCGCGCGATAAAAAGCGAGAGCGCGCGGCAAATATCGCTGATTGAAAACGGTGAAAATATTATTCAGGAGACCCGGCGCTGGGACGACGGCGCGGGTATGAGCTATGCTATGCGCTCGAAAGAGGACACGAGCGACTACAAATATTTTCCCGAGCCGGACATTCCGCCGGTAGTCGTTTCAACCCCCGACATTGAGAAAATCAAAAATCAGATGCCCGAACTGCCGCAGGCGAAGCGCCGTCGCTGGAGCGAAGAATATAATCTCGGCAGAACGGACATTGACACACTGATGTCCTCGCCGTTCACGGCGGAGCTCTTCGACCGCACGGTTATGCTCTGCAAGAGCGCAAAGGACGCCGCATCGTGGATAAATGTTGAGCTCCCCGCCGTACTTCGCGGCGCGGGAATGAGCATTGAAGACGCGAAATTCAGCCCCGACTCGTTGGGCAGGCTCATAAATATGCTCTCATCAGGGGAGATAAACCGCGGCACGGCGAAAAAAGTCTTTGTAAAAATAGTGACCGAAAACGCCGACCCGGCGGAATATGTCCGAAAAAACGGACTTTCTCTGATGACCGACGCGGCGGCGATAGAGGAAGCGGTCAAACGCGTTATCGCCGAAAACGAAAAGAGCGTCTCGCAGTACAGAGACGGCAAGACGCAGGCGTTTCAGTATCTTATCGGGCAGTGTATGCGCGCGCTCGGCGGCAAAGCCCCGGCGGCAGCAGTCACAGAAGCGCTCAAAAGGCTGATATAAAAAATAAAACTTCCGTTTTGCGGAAGTTCATATAAACAGCAAAGGACTGCCGTTGATTCGGCAGTCCCGTTTTGTTTTCAGCTTTATGCCTCGACTTCGGTGAGGTTTAGAGTGCCCCAGCTGTCGTTATTGAGCGTGAGCACCTTGTTGTCTTTATTATACGACGCGGTGAAGGTTATCTCCGTGCCCGCCTTGAAGCCTGCGATAGCTATCTCGGGGACTATGGTCACGGTCGCGGGGTCAGCCTCGGTGTCGACCTTGTATGTACCGGAGACCGAAGTGCCGACGGAGATGCCGAGGATATTGAGGTTGCTCGAATCATACTGGAAAGTGCCGTCCTCTTTGAACTCTATAGTAGCGTTGTTCTGCGAGTCGCTCCACTTGCCGACTATAAGCTTGTCAATTTTCGCTCCGCAGCCCGCAAAGGCACAGACGATTATCGCCACAGCCATAACGAGAGCCGTCAGTCTGAGAGTCTTTTTCATTGGTGATTACCATCCTTTCTGTTTTGCCGCTTTTCTTCCATACTCATTATATCACACTTCGCTCAATTTTGTCCATAGGTGTTACAGGGTACCATTGTGTCGAAAAAAGGTATAAACAGATTATTTACAATTTTGTAAAAATAATGTATAATTTTCCTGTTGCACATATGTGCTTACGAAAGGAGAATACAAAAATGAAGAAAAATCCGTTCAAGCGGATACTCTGCATTGTCATCGCCGCAGTGATGCTCTGCTCGGTATTTGCTTCGACCGCGGCGGCCGCCACCAAGTGCGCCTGCGGCCATTCACCCGTTGTCATGATCTCCGGATTCGGCGCGACGATTCTCTCGGAGAAGCAGGAGGACGGCTCATTGAAGCGCGTTTTTCCGCCCGACACCAAAGAGATTCTCAAGCTCCTCGGAGTCAATGCTCCCGACCTCATCACGGGCATAATCGAGCTCATCGCCCAGAAGGGCACGGACGGCATCGAAAAGCCGATGCGCGAGATAATAACTTCTATTGTCGAGCCGCTGAGAATGAACGACGACGGCACTTCCTATTACGACATCGTGCCCATACTCAGCAGCGCAAAAGATACGAGCCTTGAGGCGTTCACGAAGAACGACCAGCTCGACCTCGTCCCCTACACAGGCTCCGAGTTCCTCGACATGGAGGTCATCGGCGACGAGATAGGCGACGACCATGTTTTCAACTTCCTCTATGACTGGAGACTCAGCCACGCCGATGTTGCGGCTCAGCTCCACGATTATCTCGCAGAGGTCTGCGCCCTCACCGGGCACGACAAGGTCAGCGTATACAGCATCAGCCAGGGCAGCCTGCTGCTTGGCACTTATATGTATGAGTATCCGAACGACAACTATATCGACCGCGCGGTGTTCGACACTCCGCTTCTCGCGGGAAGCAACCTTGTCTCCGATCTCTACACTGACAAGCCCCTTGCATTGAACTTCGACACCACCCTCGATATTCTCAGAGCTATCCTGCACACCGAGACCGACTTCTCGTTCGTCATGGACATCATCCCTGCCGACGGCGCGAACAACATCGCCGACTACGGTCTCAAGAGCATGGTTCTCCCGAGCGTCATAAACATCCCCGCATTCTGGGAGATGTGCGACCCGGAGAATTACGAATATATCAAGTCCGTGCGCCTCGACTCCGTCAAGAATGCAAAGCTCATTGAAAAAGTCGAGAAAGTCAGAAACGGATTCATGTCCCACATTTCCGAGACCCTCTATGCTCAGCAGAAGAAGGGCGTTAGCGTTTCGATAAAGGCCTGCTCCGGCGTTCCGCTCGCATCGGGCACCGTTGACAACAGCGACGGCATAGTCAACATGAAGTATTCCTGCGGCGCCGTCTGCGCGCCCTTCGGCGAGACTTTCCCCGCCGACTACAAGCAGGCTGTCAAGACGGGCAAGAACAACATCTCGCCCGACAGAACGGTTGACCTCTCGACCGGCTATATGCCCGAGCGCACATGGGTAGTCAACCGTCACTACCACGGTCAGGCGGAATGGGATCCCCGCACCTATTCCCTGCTCATGGATCTCCTGCTCACCGACAACATCAAGGACGCATATTCGCACATCGAATATCCCCAGTTCATGGAGAGCCTCTCTCCGACGAGCGATGTAGTCGTTCTCTTCAAGAGCACGAACTCCTCGTTTCTGCCGACTCTCTCGAAGCACCTCTTCTCCTGCAACTCCGTCATGGTCAAGAACCTGTCGAAGAAGGACAAGATAAAGATCTCTTCGATAACCTCGGAGAACGGCACGCTGAACTTCGCCCTGCCCTATCCGATAGTTCTTGAAGCAGGCGAGAGCGCCGAGATAGCCTTCACCGGAAAGGTTCCCGCGACCGAGAGCTACGACAAGATAACCGTAGCCTACAAGCGCATGACCGTCACCGGCAAGGACGCGACCCGCGACTTCGGCTTCACCGTCACCCGCAACTATTCGGGTGTTACGAAAATCGATCTCACCCCCGCTTATATCATCACCGCTATCCGCATAGCGCACGATATACGCGATATCCTTGCGCGGATAGATGCGATCTTCTCGTTCATCAACGGGATAAAATAAAATATAAAATTAAAGCGAGCGACATAACCGAGATTATGCCGCCCGCTTTTTGTTATGCTCTTTTATCCTATAAGCTCCGCAACATACAGGCTCTCGTATATGCTCCCGTCGGAGGGAGATACATATTTCCCGAGGTCAACGAGTATCGCGTCTGCCTTTCCTTTAAATTCATAGCACTTCACACCGTTGACTTCGCCTAAATACTTGCCCTTTTCGGGAACGGGCCAGATATAAGCCGTTTCGCTCACTATCCCGTATTTTTTTCCGCGAAGCTCAAAAATGCCGTCCAATATGCAGTCATAGCACAGGACAATACCGTTTTTCTTGTCCCCTATGCTCTGTTCCATGGGGATATTTTTCAGCGAATAGACGGCGATTTCCGTGCCGTTTATTTTTTCGCGGTGCAGCGAACCTAAATCGGAATCCGTCAGCGCGAGGTTGTCGCTCGCATACCCGTAAAGCCTGTGATTCCAGACCTTGTATGTCGGGATGCAAACACCCGCCACGCTGCCGCCGTGGGAAACGGCCGATGTCGTTCTCTCCGTAGCCTGCGGAATCGTTTCGCCGATAACACTTTCGGGCTCTCCCGCTCTGTCTGTCACAATTTGAGCATCCTGTTCCGCATCGTTTTCGGTGTTCAGAAGCGAATCGGAAGCGGGAAGCTTCGGGCTTTTGTTGACTGCTAAAGCACAGACGAGAACCACGCAAGCCGCAATGCACGCCGCTGCGGCATACCAAGCCGTTTTCGGTCGCCTTTCGGGTTTGCCGCTCCGAGCATTTTGAATCGGCTGATTTTTAATTTTGTCCCACACCTCTTCCGGGGCAGTAAAATCCATTGATTTTTTTATGAAATCTTCCGTTGATTTACGCCTCATCCGTATGCACTCCTTTTCGTTCGAAATAACGCTTCAGTTTTCTGATGGCGTATCCGTATTTTGAACGGACGGACAAATAAGGGATGTTCAAAACCTTGGCTATCTCTGTCTGCTTCAGACCCGAATACAGATACAGCGACACTATCATCTGCTCCGTTTCGCTCAATGCTTTCATGGCTTCCAGAACAAGCAGCGCATTTTCGGTCTGTTCAAGCCCGTTTGCATCGGTCGGCAGCAAATCAAGGCTATCATTATCGACGACCAAAAATTTTGCGTTTGCTTTCATGCAGTCCATGCAGCAATTGCGCGCAATGGCGAAAATCCACGCCCTCGCATTTGTGCCGGGCTTATAGCCGCAGGCTGACTGAATAATGTTCAAAAAAGTCTCCGCTTCGATATCCTCCGCGAGATGGCGGCTGCGAACCAATGACAGCGCAAACCTAAAGACCTGGTCTTTCATTTCAACATATAATTGGCTCAGGGCTTCTCTGTTTCCCGCAGCGATCTCGCAAATACACAGATCCAACTGCTTGCCTGTCATCGAATTCACTTCCCTTCTTTGCCTTTCACCTATATATCCGTTTAAACGGGCGTAATGCATAAAAATTTTTTGGCTTTTTATCAACACAAATCGCGGCATTTTATAAAAATATCCCGTCGGGCAAAAACTCGACGGGATTTCTCTTTTTCCGTTACGGGGTGAGTCTGTTCGGACCTCTGAAGATGAACATTGCTTCTTTGATATGGAGTCCGAGCATGAGCATCGTGAGGCGGTCGATGCCGATACCGAAGCCGCCATGGGGCGGGCAGCCGTATTTGAAGAACTCGAGATAGAACTCAACATCCTTGTCGAGACCCTTCTCCTGCGCCTGGCTCTTGAGCACATCGTATCTGTGCTCGCGCTGCGCGCCGGTGGTTATCTCGACGCCGCGCCAGATGAGGTCATAGCCCTGCGGCACGCCGTTCTCGTCGCGCATATGGTAGAACGCGCGCTTCTCGGCGCTGTAGTCGGTGATGAACAGGAACTCGTGACCGTATTTCTTCATGACCCAGTCGTAGCTCAGACGCTCGGCGTCGGTCGTGAGGTCGCCCTTTTCGCTGTCGGGCACGGTATAGCCGAACTCCTTTTCGAGCTCGTCATAGAGATCGGCAAGCTTTATGACCGGGAACGGGGTCGTCGGGACGATAACCTCCTTGCCGAACAGCTCCTTTATCTCCTCGCCGTACTTCTCCTTGACCGATTTAAGCATATATGTCAGCAGCTCCTCCTCCATCTTCATGACATCTTTGAAAGAGGTGATGTAGCTGAACTCGAGGTCGAAGCCGGAGAACTCGGTGGTGTGCTTGTTGGTGTATGATTTCTCGGCTCTGAAAACGGGGCCGACTTCAAATATGCGCTCGAAGCCGCTCGCCATTGCCATCTGCTTATAGAACTGGGGGCTCTGCGCAAGATAAGCGAGGCGGTCAAAATACTTGACCTCAAAGACCTCCGCGCCGCTCTCGCTCGCCGCGCCGATGAGCTTCGGAGTGTGAATCTCGATGAAATTATGGTCTATAAGGAACTGACGCATGGCGTTGACCATGACGGTCTGAACCTTGAACATGAGCTGATTTTCGTCGGTGCGAAGGTCGATCCAGCGATAATCAATGCGCTGGTCGATGCTCGAACGCTCGACGCCCGGGCGCTTCTTGGTCGCAGGGATCTCCTTGCGCACTATAGGCAGCGCGTCGGCTATCGACTCTGCGGTTATCGACTCGGGGATAATTTCAATTCCGCCCATCTTGACGAAATCGTTCTCGACGGCGGTGCCGACGACCGAGATAACGGAATCCTGAGTCAGGGTCGCTATCACGGGGCAGAGCTCCGGCAGCTTCTCTTTCTCGACGGTTATCTGGATTTTTCCGGTGATATCCTTGAGCACGATGAAAGCCATATACTTGCTGTCGCGCAGGTTCTCGACAAAGCCCTGAACGAGCACGGGTTTGCCGAGATTATTTTTGATGTCCGCAATGTAAGTTCTCTCCATTATCTGAGCCCTCCAAAGAGATTTGATATATCGGCAGCGTTGAGATCTCCGTCGTTGATGCTGTCCGCAAAGGCGTTTGCCGCAGCCTGAACGAGAGCCGACGAGAATTCATCGCTGAAGTTTTCGATTGAGAAAGCGGTCTTTTCGCCGTTTTCCATGTTCTTGACGAGGACTTCGCCCTTGGCGATATCGTCGTCGCCGATAACGCAGGTGAAGCGTGCACCCAGTTTGTCGGCGTATTTCATCTGAGCCTTGACCGAGCGTCCCGCGACGTCAAACTGCGCACTGACTCCATCCGAGCGGAGATCCGTGCAGAGCTTCGCCGCAACGAGCGAAGCGGCGTCGCCGATTGAGCCGATATAGATATCGCACTTCTGGTCGCCGGGCAGCTCAATGCCCTGTGCCTCGATAACGCTGAGCAGGCGCTCGAGTCCCATTGCGAAGCCGAGCGACGGGGTGTGCTGACCGCCGAGCTCTTCAATGAGTCCGTCATAGCGTCCGCCGCCGCCGCAGACAAGTCCGTCGGTCTTGTCGTTGTGCGAGACGAATTCGAAAACGGTCTTTGTATAGTAATCAAGTCCGCGCACGATGTGCGGGTTGACAACATAGTCTATCATCAGCGCGTCAAGATAGCTCTTGACTTTCTCGAAATGCTCGCGGCACTCGTCGCAGAGATAATCGAGCATGACGGGCGCGCCCTCGGCTATCTTCGAGCAGACGGGGCTCTTGCAGTCGAGAATACGCATGGGGTTGCGCTCGAGCCTGTCGAGGCAGGTGCCGCACAGCTCGTCTTTATACTGCTCAAAATATGCCTTGAGCGCCTTGTGATACTCGGCGCGGCAGGTCGGCAGCCGATCGAGTTTATCTCGAGCGTCAAGTCCTCGATTCCGAGAAAAGCGAATATTTCGGCGGCGAGGGAGATTATCTCGGCATCGGCGGCGGGAGCCGGAGTGCCGAAGACCTCAACGCCGAACTGGTGGAACTCCCTGTATCTGCCGGACTGCGGCTTCTCGTAGCGATAGCACGAGGTTATATAGCAGGTCTTCTGCGGCAGGGGCTCGTTGAAAAGCCCGTGCTCCAGGAATGCGCGCGCAGCGCCCGCAGTGCCCTCGGGTCGGAGCGTTATAGAACGTCCGCCCTTGTCGAGAAAAGTGTACATCTCCTTCTGCACGACATCGGTGGTGTCGCCGACGCCGCGGGCAAACAGCTCCGTATGCTCGAACACGGGAGTGCGTATCTCCTTGAAGCCGAAGCGGGCGGCTATATCGAGCAGTGTATTTTCGAGAAAGCGGTTTTTATAGCTCGCCGCGGGCAGCACATCCTGAGTGCCCTTGACAGCTTTCGTAAAAAGAGCCATGTTTTCGTTCCTTCCATAAAAACATTAAATCCCGCCGTTGGCGGGATGAGCGAAAAAGCTCCGGAAAAATCCGCCCGGCGGGAAATACCGCCGGGGCGGGTCAAAGCTTATTTCGGGTTGACTATGTCGCGCCAATCAAGGTCGCCGCGCGCAAGGCTGTGAATAAGAGCCTCGGCGGTGGCTATATTGGTGGCAACGGGGATGTTGTGCACGTCGCAGAGTCTGAGAAGATTTGCTTCGTTGGGCTCGTGCGGCTTGGGTGTGAGCGGATCTCTGAACATGAGCAGAAGATCGATCTCGTTGCAGGCTATTCTGGAAGCTATCTGCTGGTCGCCGCCCTGACTTCCGCTGAGGAAGCGCTGAATCTCAAGTCCCGTTGCCTCGGCTACGAGCTTGCCCGTAGTGCCGGTCGCGCACAGGGAATGGCGGCTCAGGATACCGCAATAAGCTATACAGAACTGGGTCATAAGTTCTTTTTTTGAGTCGTGAGCCATGAGAGCGATGTTCATTGTGTATCCCCCTTTTCCGAGTTGTTGACTTCGCTGGTCATGTTAATATCATATCAGAGAAACCGGGTTATGACAAGAGTTATTTGTAACTTCTTACAAAATTTTAATAAAAACCCGACCGATTATTCCTCTGTTTCGGAATTTTCGCTGTCTTCGGCAGGTGACACTTCCTCAGCCGCGGTTTCTTCCGGCTTTTCCTGATCTTCCTCGCTCGGAGTGCAGGCGACGGTAACCAACTGCTCGCCCTCGGACACACGCATGACTCTGACGCCCTTGGAGGGTCTTGCAAATGTGCTTATCTGTGAGACAGGGATGCGGATTATAATGCCGTCGGACGAGATGAAGATGACATCCTCGCTCTCGTCAACGACCGCTATCGCGGCAACATCGCCGTAGGTCTCGGTGCGGTAGTTTATCGTACCCTTGCCGCCTCTCGACTGGAGTCTGTAATCCGAAGGTTCGCTGCGTCTGCCGTAGCCGGTGGTACTGACTGTGAGGACAGCCTTTGCATCGTCGAGCACTTCCATACCGACGACCTCGTCGCCCTCGCGCAGCTCGATCGCCTTGACGCCGCGCGCCGTT
>ERZ791859.1478-NODE-1478-length-10485-cov-2.708437_pt1 | contig 10485 bp, 10 predicted proteins | sample MGYA00509943_ERZ791859 | MGnify/ENA primary metagenome ERZ791859 (study PRJEB30046, sample SAMN00792065) | human gut metagenome | study: EMG produced TPA metagenomics assembly of the A metagenome-wide association study of gut microbiota in type 2... | reverse complement strand
TATCGGCTGAAAAACAGCCGATAAAATTGTCGTGGCGGAAAATAGTATGGTTACATATTGGTATGCGTGCAAGCATAACAGCTCGGCATGATGTGATTATTGGTCAAAATGCTATAGTAGGAGCTATGAGTTTAGTCAATAAATCTGTAGAAGATGGAATGACAGTTGTGGGAATACCTGCAAAACCTTTAAAAAAACAATAAAAGAAATGCAAGACTACGGTTTAGTTTCAATAATTACGCCCAATTGGAATTGTGCAAAATTTGTCCGTGATACTATTAAAAGCGTACAAAATCAAACATACACAAATTGGGAAATGATTATTGTCGATGATTGTTCAACAGACGAATCTGAGACAATTATAAAATCTTTTCTTATAGAAGACAATCGCATAAAATTTATTCGCAATGAAAAAAATTCAGGTGCTGCAATAAGTCGTAATTATGCATTACGAGAAGCAAAAGGAAAATGGATTGCATTCCTAGATAGTGACGATCTTTGGACACCAGATAAACTTGAAAAGCAATTAAAATTCATGGTGGAAAACGGATATAAATTTTCTTATACGAAATATATAGAAATAGATGAATTTGGCAAAGAAAAAGGGATTTGTATTAGTGGCCCCAAACATATAACTCGACGTGGAATGTATAATTTTTGCTGGCCAGGATGTTTAACTGTTATGTATAATCGAGATGCTATTGGGCTCATACAAATAGCAGATATAAAAAAGAATAATGATTACGCAATGTGGCTTAAAGTATGTAAGAAAGCAGATTGTTATCTATTAACAGAGGTATTGGCTAAATATAGAAGAGGACGTTCTGGTAGTATATCTACTCAGGGATATTCAACTCTCATAAAGTGGCATTATAAACTTTTCCATGAAGCAAATAAAAAAAATACAATTTTATCAATTTGGTTGACAACTTGGAATCTGATATTTGGCTTATACAAGAAACTAATATATGTAAAAAAATACTAATAATTATGTTATTAAAATGGATTTTTGATAGAGTGACAGCACTTATCGGTTTACTATTTTTGTGGCCATTGTTAACAATCGTTGCTATCATGGTTAAAATTAAAATGCCTGGAGGGCCTATATTTTTCGTACAAAAACGTATAGGAAAAGACGGAAAACCTTTCAAGTGCCATAAATTTAGAACTATGACAGTAAAACATAATGGTAGTTCGATTTCGGTTGCAGGAGATTCAAGAATAACCCCTTTTGGTGCAATTCTGCGCCATTACAAGCTAGATGAACTTCCAGGTTTATGGGATGTATTAATCGGGAATATGAGTTTTGTAGGGCCTCGCCCAGACGTTCCAGGTTATGCTGATAAGTTGAAAGGAACTGATCGTGATATACTTAAACTACGTCCAGGGATCACAGGGCCAGCAACATTAAAATATCGTTTAGAAGATGAAATGATTTCAGAATATGTAGCAAAACGTCAGCAAGAAGGAGATACACGTCCAATGCAAGATATTGCAACAGAATATAATGACACCATAATATACCCAGATAAGGTAAAGCTGAACTGCTACTATTATCGCCATTATAGCTTTATCAAAGATATTGAAATAATCTTGGCTACAGTTTTTGGCTTTAAAGTAAAATTTGCAGGAGAAGAAGTATAATACTTAACTAAATTCATAATTGACCAAAATATTATTACTATGTTAGAAGAAAGAAAAACAATTTACCTTTGCCTTGCTCATATGAGCGAAGAGGGATTAGAACAAAAATATGTAAAAGAAGCATTTGATACAAATTGGGTAGTTCCATTGGAACCAAATGTAAATGCTTTTGAGCAAGATTTACAGAACTTTGTGAACAATAAATCAGATGGAAGTAAATTGGATAGAAAAGTAGTTTGTTTGTCTGCAGGTACAGCAGCTGTCCATCTGGCATTGATTGGCTGTGGAGTCAAGGCCGGTGACGAAGTGCTTGTGCAGAGTTTTACATTCTGTGCTTCCTCCCACCCAATAACTTATCTTGGAGCTAAACCTGTTTTCGTAGGTTCAGAAAAGGAAACTTGGAATATGGACCCTAAGTTGCTGGAAAAAGCTATTTTGGACCGTAAAGAAAAAACTGGCAAATATCCGAAAGCAATTGTACCAGTAGCTCTATATGGAATGCCGTATCGCATTGATGAAATCTGTGCAATTGCAGATAAGTATGGCATTCCAGTAGTAGAGGATGCAGCAGAAGGAATGGGCAGCCGCTACAATGGTCAGGTATTAGGTACATTTGGAAAATATGGAGTACTCAGTTTTAATGGCAATAAGATGATTACAACTTCAGGCGGTGGAGCCTTAATTTGCCGTAACGCAGAAGATGCAAATGAAACCATGTGGTACGCCACACAAGCACGTGACGCATATCCATATTACCAACACTCTGCCATTGGATATAATTACAGAATGAGTAATATATGTGCAGGTATCGGACGTGGACAAATGACGGTATTGGATAAACATATCACACATCACAAACATGTACAATCATTATATGAAAAGCTGTTAAAAGATGTTCCGGGAGTTCATTTACACTGTCAGCCCAACGACTCCAAATATGATTCCAATTTCTGGCTTTGTACAGCAACATTAGACCCTGAAGTGAAGATTATAGGTCAGGGAAATGCCTACAAGGAAGTTATCAAAACAGCTGTAGGAGGTGCTGCCGGAGTTATTCATGCAGTAGATTCTGCTACTACAGATTGCCAGCCTAATGATAACATTGAAGCACTGAGAGTATATATGTTATCGAAAAAAATTGAAGCACGCCCTACTTGGAAACCAATGCACAAGCAACCAGTATATAAGGAAGCGCCTGTTTATACCAATGGTGTAGAAGAAGAAATCTTTAAAATAGGATTCTGCTTGCCTGCTGGTCCTTATGTAAGCGATGAAGATGTAAGATATATTGTAGATACTATTAAAGAAGCAATATGTCAATAATCCTAGATAAGCCTCTTACTGAAAGTCTGCTTAAGAAAGCCGAAGAATCGGCTAGACTCAGACATAATTATGACCTGCGTAATTCGGCTTCAGATACTTCACAGCGAATGCTGAATGCTTTACAACCGGGAACAAAAGTTCCGATTCACCGTCATACAGATACAGCTGAAACCGTAATTTGTGTATGTGGACGATTAGAAGAAATCTTCTATGAGGCAACTAATGCAGAACACACGGAATTCAAGGAGACACAAAGGATTTTACTTTCTCCTGCAGAAAGTAATTATGGAATGCAAATTCCTGCTGGTGTATGGCATAGCATCAATGTCATTGAACCATCAGTGATTTTTGAAGCAAAAGACGGAGCTTATAAAGGATAGCTTAATCGTATTGATTGATAGATGTTTTTAAAAAGCAAAGCTATGAGATTCTTACAAAAACTTACAAACTGGTATTTCTCAAAAGGGGCATTACCCTATTGGGGAGTCTTAACATTGGATAGTCTGATTGTTCTGATTTCTGGATATTTAGGCAATTATCTTGAACTAGGAGGTATAAACTTTGCACAACATTTCTGGCAGATTACTTTGGGAAATCTAATCTGTGTATTATTATTTATCATTGGGTTTCGAATATTTCATACCTATACGGGGATTATTCGATATTCCTCACTGATAGACTTGCAACGAGTAGGTATGGCTTCACTGCTGGGTTCTATCCTCTCCTTTTTAGTTGGTATAGGAATTAATTCCATAGGAATAGAAGTAGTCATGATGCCTAGTGTGTTAGGTTGTATTACCCTATTAGTATGTACATCCATGCTGATGTGGGTAGAACGTATGGCCGTACGTGCCATGTTTGATACATTCCGGACAGACAAGGCTATACCCGTAGCCATCTACGGAACCAAAGCAGGAGGTATTGCCCTGGCAAACAGTATCCGTACGGTAAAAGAAAAGCAATACGTCTTGCAGGCTTTCATCAGTGACGGCCCGGAAATGAAGAATGTCTACCTGATGGGAAAAAAGGTCTTCCTAAATGAAGAAGGTATCGCCGAAAGATTGAAAGAGATAAAGGTACGTGCAGTTCTGGTTTCACCGCTGAAATCTGAGAAAATCCGCAATAACCCGGAAATGGTGGATGAACTGGTAAAAGCGGGAATCAAGATTATGATGATGCCTGCTGCTCAGGAATGGGATGAGAAACATGATTTATCATACAACCAGCTCCATGAAGTTGAAATCGAAGACTTGCTTCCACGTGACAAGATTGAGGTGGATATGGATGCTATCGGTAAGATGCTTACTGGAAAAAGAGTGCTGATTACGGGGGCAGCTGGTTCTATCGGCTCTGAAATGGTCCGGCAGGTAGCTGCATATAAGCCTGCAGAATTAATCTTAATAGACCAGGCTGAGACTCCGATGCATGACGTCCGGCTGATGATGGCACGTCAGTTTCCCGATATCAAAAATCAGACAATTGTATCAAGCATTACTGACCAGATACACATGGAGAAAATCTTTGAGGCTCACAAACCGGAATATGTGTTCCATGCGGCAGCTTACAAGCATGTGCCTATGATGGAAGATAACCCGGCAATGGCGGTACGTAACAACATCAACGGAACGCGTGTCATTGCGGATCTGGCAGTAAAATACGGTACCAAGAAATTTGTAATGATTTCAACTGACAAGGCGGTAAATCCGACAAATGTAATGGGATGCTCCAAGCGTATCTGTGAGATCTACTGTCAGTCGTTGAACCAGGCCATTGTGGAAGGAAAGGTGAAAGGGGTCACTCAGTTTGTGACGACCCGATTCGGTAATGTATTGGGATCAAACGGTTCTGTTATTCCTCTTTTCAAGGAACAGATTAAGAAGGGTGGCCCGATTACAGTCACTCATCCTGATATCATCCGCTTCTTCATGCTGATTTCTGAAGCATGTAAACTGGTGCTGGAAGCCGGTACGATGGGAAAAGGTGGTGAAATCTTCGTATTCGATATGGGTAGACCTGTGAAAATCGTGGATCTGGCAAAGCGTATGATTAAGCTCTCGGGAGCAAAAGACATTGATATTAAGTTTACCGGACTTCGTGATGGAGAAAAGCTCTTTGAAGAAGTATTGAACGATAAGGAAGGTACCAAACCGACTTATCATCCGAAAATCATGATTGCCAAGGTACGTAGCTATGATTATGAAACAGCCAAGAAGAATGAGGATGAACTTCTTCAATTGTCATACACGCATGACGACATGCTGATTGTAAAGAAGATGAAGGAGATTGTTCCTGAATACAAGAGTCAGGTAAGCAAGTATGAAGTGCTGGATTATCCAAAGAAATCAGAAAATTCCGGCAAGTAACAAATATATTTTTTTGACAGATAGAATGAGAGGGGCAAATGCTTCTCTCATTCTATTTTAGATACAACCGAATGAATATTTTTCAAATAATAATTAGATGAAGGAGATGAATTTTCCATTACTATCTGCCCAAGAGGCTGCACGACTGATCAAAGACAAAAAAGTACTGGGCATCGGGGGCTTTTCTTCAGTAGGTACACCTAAATTGGTTCCCATGGCATTGGCGGAATATGCCAAGGAATTGCATTCGGAAGGGAAGGAATTCAAAGTGGGACTGATTACCGGCGGAGCTGCCGGAAGTTTAATAGACGGAGCGTTGGCTCAGGCGGATGCGGTGTTTATGCGTACACCGTTCCAGTCGGACAAGGATATGCGAAACAGCATCAACAGCGGGAAAGTGGCATATTTCGACCTGCACCTGTCTCACATAGGTCAGGACGTGAGGTATGGTTTCTTGCCTAAAATAGATGTGGCAATCATCGAGGCCTCAGACATCACTCCGGAAGGAGAAATCACACTGTCTACTTCGGTGGGTATCTCCCCTACTCTGGTACAACAGGCAGACAGGGTGATTGTGGAACTGAACCGGGTACATAAGGGCAAACTGAAGGGGATGCACGATATCTTCCTGCTGGATAACCCGCCGTACCGGAAAGAGATTCCAATCTACAGGGTAAATGACCGTGTGGGCAGCTGCACGCTGAAAGTGGATCCGAAGAAGATTGTGGCGGTAGTGGAAAGTGAGGTGAAGGACCGGACTGCTCCTTTCACGCCGCTAAACGAAACGACACAGCGAATCGGGAATAACGTGGCTGCATTCCTGCTGAATGAATGGCGCAAAGGGGGAATTCCAAAGGAGTTTCTGCCGTTGCAGTCGGGCGTAGGAAACGTGGCGAATGCGGTGCTGGGAGCTTTGGGAGAGGATACGCACTTACCGGCATTTTCAATGTTTACGGAGGTGATACAGAACCTGATGATGAAGGAACGAATCAGTTTTGCTACGGGAAGTTCACTTACGCTATCGGAGGATAAGCTGGATATGATGTATGAGAACCTGGATTTCTTCAAAGAAAGGGTCTTACTGAGGCCGCAGGAGATTACCAATCATCCGGAAATGGTAAGACGCTTGGGAATCATTGCCGTGAATACGGCTTTGGAAGCGGATATCTTCGGTAATGTAAACAGTACGCACGTAATGGGAAGCAAGATGATGAACGGAATCGGGGGGTCAGCGGATTTCTCACGCAATGCTTTCCTGTCTATCTTCACCACTCCTTCCACAGCGAAGGATGGCTTGATTTCATCCATCGTTCCGCAGGTGTCACATGTCGACAGCACAGAGCATGACGTGAGGGTGCTGGTTACCGAACAGGGCGTGGCAGACCTGAGAGGCAAATCGCCTAAAGAGCGTGCTGCCTGCATCATTGAGAACTGTGCGCATCCGGATTACAAGGAGCTGTTATGGGATTATGTAAAACTGTCTGAAGGAAAGGGTTATCATACTCCGTTCAGTTTGAAGAATGCATTGAAAATGCATCTGGCTTTTGCGGAAACGGGTGATATGCGTAACACGAAATACGAATAGCCAGAAGACATCACAGGAAGTATGACCGAATTTTGTGAAAAGCTACAAGCAAAAGGATTTATACCAATGGGTTCTGAAAATAAAGATCATTATTTTCTGGAGATTTTACTGGTAAAGAATCAACTGTAGCGGTGTCAGCAACTGATGATGGTAATAATGATTTGCAGTGGTTGTTTTCTTTAATCCAATGGATGATTGGAACATGCTTGTAGATATATATGAGTATTATAAGCAATTGTATGTACACAAATATGGTAAACCGACTGCTTCTGAAGAGAACAATCCTGCACGAATCAAGAGTAATGTAGTATTGATGTCTGAATTATATCAAGGAAGAGCAACTTATTTCAGTCTATGGGAAGTTACAGGTGGAGATATTCAACTTTCAATTGAAAAAGGAACTGGTGTTTATGACGGAACAATAATGATTCGATATCATGACTCGCAAAATATTAATGCTAAATTTCAAAATGAGTTGAATGAAATTTAACAGACTATAGTATGGAAAGATTAAGCCCCACATTCAATAAACGATGTTGGGGCTTATATTTTAATGTAAAGTGTACTTTTTCGGATGCTTATAAGGTGGTTTCTGTTTTTTATTGTATTTTTGCATTATGGATTATTTATGGACTTCCTAACAACAAGCAATAGAACTATACAATGAAATTAGATTATACCCTCCCTGCATTTAATCCTAATGATATAGATATAAGACTGCAATACATATCGGTCCTACAATTGGAAAAAATGATTGAATCCGGTAAATTGTACTTACCCGAAGAGGATGAACTACGGAGGATGTCAAACACCTGGAATGATAAAGAAAGAAGTTCGTTTATAGAATCCATTATGGCTAATCTGCCTATACAGTTAATCTATCTGGACGGAAGTAAAACTCCATGGACTATTATTGACGGGTTACAGCGTATTATATCGCTTCATAATTTCTTTAATGATAAGTTCGCCTTGAGTAAGTTGGAGTATTTTAACAACGAATGTGAGGGTATGTATTTTTCTGACATTCCGTTTTATCTGAAAAGCAGGATCGAATCTACGAATATAATTGCTTATGTAGTTAATCCTGGAACACCAGATGTAGTAAAATTCAACATTTTCAAGAGGGTAAATAAAACTGGCAGACAACGAAACCGAGAAGAACTTAGAGAGGCTTTTTATCAAAACTCATTGACTGGTTACATCAAAGATTTAGCCGATTCTGAAGAATTTCTGCAGGCCACTCATAATCTGGTAAAAATAAATGGACTGTCTGACAGGGAACTGGTGAGCAGATATTTTGCATTCAGACTTTTGTATCCTTTTTTTGAAAGAACAGAAAATATGGATGACTTCATTGATAAAGGAATGAGTGCACTGGCTGCTTTGTATGAGCAGAACTTTGAAAAAGAAATACTCTGTTTCAAACGGACAATGCAACGCTGCTACTGTTTACTGAAAGATATAACTTTTATAAATATAAATTCATCAAAGAGACGAATAAATAATAATTTGTTTGATGTTTTTTCATACGTAATAGCTGATTTAAGTGATTACGAATATCTGAATCTATTAAATAAAGCAGTTCTCTTTAATGAGAGATATAGACTGCTTTTTAAGGAAAATAATTTTCTATGCACCAGTAAATTGAAACAAAACTCGAAAAAAGCAGTTTACCATAGATTCAATAACATGAAAAAGTTTATTAATCAATTCATTTATACATCATGATAAAAGAAGTTGGGCTCAAGAACTTTAAAGTTTTTGAAGAGGAATATTTCAATCTCAAACCTTTGACATTGATTACAGGAGTAAATGGTATGGGGAAATCTACGCTCATACAGTCTTTACTGTTACTGAAACAGAATTATGAATTGGGATATTTAAATAATCCAAAGAGAAAATTGCGCCTTAAGCATGACTTCGTCAATCTTGAATCTGTGAATGACATCTGCTATACATTTGCAAAAGAAAAAAGTATAGGTGTTTTTATTAAAGATGATAACGAGAATAAATATCAATGGACTTTGAATGCTTGTGATGCCGCAAGCGAAGAGATGGATTATACATATGCCGGAGCGGATATCAACAACCTTTCACTGTTTAATGACAGGTTTATATTTCTGGAAGCGGAACGATGGGGACCGAGAGCAGTATACAATAAAACTGAATCTCGAGCTTATAATACATCTTTAGGTATACAGGGAGAACTGACTCCTGCTTATCTTAGCAATGCATTGAGCACCAATGAAGAGATTGGCATGAAGGAGATGAAACATCCTGCGCTGAGGGATGACCAGACTCAACTGACAGAAAATGTAAATGCATGGATGGCTCAGATTATGCAGATTCCTACGCTAAAGGCCAGTACAACAGATATAGATAAGGATAAAATAAAACTTGAATACGGGATCTCGGGAGCTAAAGGTAAAAAATACTCAGCTTTACAAGTAGGATTCGGTTTTACCTATTGCTTGCCTATTATTGTGGCCTTACTTAGAGCTAAGGCGAACGATTTACTGATTTTCGAGAATCCGGAAGCACATTTGCATCCATCAGCACAAGTGGAATTGGGAAAGCTCATGGCATTAGTTGCGGGTAGTGGAGTTCAGATTGTTATTGAATCGCATAGTGACCATATATTGAACAGTTTAAGACTTGCCAGAAAAGAGGGAGTAATTTCGAAAGATGACCTTAATGTAATCTTTGTACAGAGAAACTCCGGAACAAGTGATGACATCGACATTGTTTATACGGATGAAATACAGATTACTGACCAAGGGAAATTAACTAATCGCCCTAAAAGATTCTTTGACAGTTGGGATGATGTATTGACTCAATTAATTGATTGAAGGTATGGAGGCTTATTTTAATGAATTGAGTTTATGTTTTTTCCCCAATAATCAAACGGCAAAAGATGCATTTGAATTGTTGGGGCGTTGCTTGAAGAAATTGTCGGAAATGCAAGTGAATAATATCCGCATGACAGATGAAGCAAAGAACAAGACTATACTCACAGGACAGACCTTAAACAGAGTTTTGCAGAATAAAGCTGTGATAGACGAGGACTTAAAGTCATTACTGATGAGTAAATTGTATACTTTGGAACCGGTTGATAATCTTGAAAAAAAGCATGACGTCCTTGGCTTTTCTTATAAAAGCATACCGTGCAAAGGACTTGGGTGGGCTTCTGAAGAGATTGAAGACACCATTGCCTTGGGACTGAAGTGCGAAGATAACTGGGAGGATAAACGTTATTGCGTAGATATCAGTCGACTTGACGAAAATGGAGAAGAGGTTTCTTCTACTTCTGAGTGTAAACATGTTGTTACACCGGAAGGAATTGAAGCGCTGAGGACTTTCTTTCAGGCACGCATGAACATTCCAACAAACGGGAAAGTACTGGCTGCACTTGCTGGTGATTTGTTTCCACATCTGACTTTTGCAACTCAGGCAACGGACCAACTGAACAAAATTAAAGACCCAACTGCTGTGGAGCAGATTTATTTGAGACTTGCGGACCTGGAACGGGTAGCCTCTAATTCTATTGTTCCAATCTCGCCTACTATTTTT
>ERZ791859.1477-NODE-1477-length-10486-cov-2.642987_pt1 | contig 10486 bp, 10 predicted proteins | sample MGYA00509943_ERZ791859 | MGnify/ENA primary metagenome ERZ791859 (study PRJEB30046, sample SAMN00792065) | human gut metagenome | study: EMG produced TPA metagenomics assembly of the A metagenome-wide association study of gut microbiota in type 2... | reverse complement strand
GCAAGCTATGTCTTCTTTTATACCTTCTCCCTTTTGTGCAATTTATCTTACCTTATCGAGTTAAATTGTTAAATCGCAACCATGAAACTTAGCAGTATATAAATAACCGCCATCTCAAAGACACCTGCTGTTCACTGAGATGGCAGTCAATTGTTTTTGAGGCATACAGCATTTTTTCGAGACACTCACGGTCGGTGTTTTTAGACCATACTTTAGCTATTTGGATTAGAGATAGAGTTCTTCATAGAATCCACGGCAGTGGTACGGATACAACCGAGTTATTATTAAACTGTAGCTCACAGCGTTGCCATGTGCGCCACTGGGTGTATTGGTGTGGTGTAGGTAGATAGTCTTTTCTGCCCATTACAGAAGCTTAATACTATGATTGACGCGGTTGCTGCGCAGCTTCAGCCGCTCGTGTTTCAGATACCAGATTAGGTGTAGTTATTGCTCCGACAAATACTGAAAGGGCCCTTTCAGTATATTATACTAAGGTCTTAAAAGAAGGATTCTGCACGCTCTGATTTTGTTGGCTGTCACTCATACAGCACAAAAACCTATTTCATACGGCCGCTGATACTGCACGGCCACATGTAAGGATTGCTAGTGGTCCCGTATATTCCAGCCTTCTCAAAATTCTGTTGTGTGACACTGACTTCCCCTGCAAAGCTGCTTATTCAGCGTATCGTAGACCAGCCGTAGACACTTCTCTGAAACGTTTAATCAGTTGATTATCGACTGTCGGCGAGCAGAGAGGGGCCTTTCGCTGCTTTTACAATGTTGGATATTTGCCGATTCCCAGCTCGCGGTTCTTGCAAGCATAGGTGTAGTTTACGCCCACATGAACACGTGATTTTGCTGATTTATCTGCAGTACCCAGCAAACTGTTTGCTCCAATTTATGAACTAGCCGTCGTAGATGGAATAGTTCAGCTTACCTTCCGGCGGGCTGTGCTCTATCGCTGGATTATTATAGGGTTTTGTCTTTGCAGTTACTTTTGGTAGAGTTCTATACATAGTTCGATACACACATACAGATACAAGCTACGACTAAAATTGTGAAAATAGGAAGTCACAAAATAACCTGTTTGTAAGATATATAAAATGAAAAGGAAATTATGTTTTAGTCTATGTTTACGTGCCGTGGAGTGAGCTGTGATTATTACTTGTGACCTTGTGGGATATCGTTAGTGCCATTTCTGCTATTGTGGCATAGGCTGATAATTACTTACAAATGACAAAATATATGATATCAGAAGTTCAGGGCGAGAAAATAGTTTTGATTGGCGAGCAGAATACATTGCGCGCTGTCGCTCACCACCTTATGCCTTTCGCTGAGATATTATAATTTCTCAATGAAAGGAATTTGCTTATGGTTGAAAACATTAAAAACTACGTGATTCGGGAACTTGAGAGTTACCCTTGGCTTCTTCGGCAAATTGCTGTTCTTCGCTATGAGATGGAGCACCCAGTGCATGTATCTGCGGAAGAGATGGTGGATGCAATGAACTATGCCCGTGGGGACTGCATCAGAACCGCTCCAGGGCATGTTTCAGACAAGACCTTTTACATTGCAATGAATTATCAACAGAAAGCTGATGTGGCTAACAATGAGATTTCAGAGGAGATTTCAGCAAAGCTTTTAGAATTGGAGCGCAAAAAGAATCGAATTGAATATTACGTAGGGATGCTGAACAGTAGAAATGCCAGCGTAATTCGGCTATGCTTTTTCGAGGGAAAAACAATCGAAGATACCGCTGAAGAACTCGGCATTAGCGCTAAGACAGCGCAGATTGCCAAGAAAAGGGCAATTGAAGAACTAACAGAGCTTTTTGCATTGACAGCAACAGTTGATTGACATCTCGATTATCGGACTTATATGCCCACAATAGCTAATGATCTGAAGTAGCGAATCAAATTCGTGCAGATGCAATATTTAGAGGGGCTAATAGATAGTGGACGTGCAAGCAAATTTGCCTGCACGTCCACTATGACACCTTATGTTGCTTGTGCTTTACGGTTTATCACAAGTTTTTTGCTTGCTGGCGGGAACAAGAGTGACACTTTTCTTTAGATAAAATTCCTCGGTAAGTTTGTTGCAGGAGTCGCATGCGGGAACGATATATTCATCGTGTGACCCGGAATTCGTGCAATAGATATGTGCGCCTAATGTTGCCTTTTGGTGGCAATCTAAAATTGAGCACTCGTTTGGCCACGTCTGGCCGGAAAATTTCATCCAATGTTGCTTCCAAGAACCACAACTACATGAACGCTGTGATGTACCACCTTTATTTTTCCATTTCCTTGCTGCAATGATCATAGTATAGTCTCCTTTGAATGTAGAATATTGGTGCTAGCTGCTATTGCTTAAATAACATTGTTAGCGTCAAGTGAAAATACACCTAAATGGCTAATTCCTGCGGACTCTAACAAGCACCTAATATAATATATAGATGATAATCGCAAGCCTTTTCTTACATTTTTCGTAAGAAATATTGGAAATGTGTGATTTTTATTAATGTATGTTGATGAAACCCCTTTCCGGGTGCCTCTTGTAAGGAGAGGGTATTCCATTTCAAGCTTGCCTCATTTGAGACTCCGGAATATAATAAATATAACGGCCTGGCATATTTTTGCGTGATCTTGTACTATTACATTGTTAAATGAAATTAAACGGAGGATTTTGATGAGACATGCAATTTTTGATCAAAAATACCATTTCTTTTCCTTCTTTAATTCGCTGAGCGGCGGTTATATGCGGACAGGGATTATAGACAGCGAGGGGAAAGACACGGGCGTTGACCCGTTTATGGCATCGTTTCCCCATTTGATAGACGTTGGGATAATGGGACATTGTATACATGGCAGGAGCGGCTTGTGTGAAAAAGCGGGAGTCGCGTGTTATCAGAACGGACCATATGCAGAGGAACCTAATATGGAGTTGAATGATTTTCAATGGATTGCTGAACAGTGCCGCGGACGTACTTACCAATTTGCACTGGGTGGGCGTGGGGATCCAGATCAGCATGAACATTTTGCTGAAATTCTTCAAATCTGCCATGAAAATCAAATTGTTCCCAACTTTACAACATCCGGATATAGATTAACTGAGGAATTGGCTGCAGTTTGTAAGAAATACTGCGGCGCTGTAGCTGTTAGTTGGTATCACAACAGTTACACTCTGCATGCAATTAGGCTATTGACAGATTTAGGCGTCAGAACGAACATTCACTTTGTAGTATCAAATAAGACGATAGCTGAGGCTATTGCCAGACTTCGTTCAAATGATTTCCCGGCTGGAATAAATGCGGTCGTGTTTCTTCTATATAAGCCGGTTGGCCTCGGAACACAGGAGGATGTTATTTCTGAAGATGATGCATGTATTAGTGATTTTTTTGAGGAATTGAACCATCCACATCCATTCTTGATAGGAATTGATAGCTGCAGTGTTCCAGGGTATCTAAAGCATTGCTCGTATAGTAGTACACTGCTCTTTGATACTTGTGAGGGAGCGAGATATAGTTGTTACATTGGCCCTGATCTGTCAATGACTCCGTGCAGTTTTGATCAATGCGGTCGATACCGTCTTCAACTTAGACCTGCAACGATTGAAGAATTATGGAATGATAATGCCTTTGACTGTTTTCGTGAGCACTTGCGTGTAGCTTGTCCTGCTTGTTCTAAACGGGGATTGTGTATGGGAGGGTGCCCACTGATGGATGAAATTGTTCTATGCCATCAAAAAAAGTTGCTTCAGATCGATACCCTATAGAAAAGTATTGAGGGAGACGTTTATTTGGAAAAGTGTATTGTTCATTTCCTGCCTGCAATGGCTGGCGATTGCATCCTGATAGAGTTAGAGCACCCTGATTGTATTCTAATTGACTGTGGCTATAAAACGACCTATAACACTGAACTAAGGCCACTTCTCCTGCGCTTAAGTGCAGAAGGCTACCGTATATCACTTATGATTATAAGTCATATAGATCGAGACCACATTGAGGGGGCTGTCCATTTCTTGCGGGAAAATGGAGACGCTGAGATTCCGGCTATTATCCCTGTGGATGAGATATGGATTAATGGCTTTTTCAATACCCTGTTTCCTCGGCTTGAATTTAAGCATAGAGAAATAGATGAGCTTTCTTTGGAAGAAAGAAAAATGTTATCAGATAAGCTGAAAAGCTTGAAGATGTCATTTCCAGATGAAGGCTATATCTCTGCAACGCAATGCAAGGCGCTTGAAAGACTATGTGTGCAGAACGGTTATCGAGTGAACTGTTCATGCCCGGATAGAATTGTCAAACGTTCGGCTATGAGATACAGCGAGGTAGCGACAAACAGGATTTCTATTGCGGGATGCCAAATTGCTATATTAAATCCGGGTGAGCCACAACTGGAGGCGCTTTCAAGGGAACTGGATCGCGAAATGATCCGATGGTTCGGGCGTGATTACAAGATACAGCAAAGCGACGAATTTACGCAGTTGTTTGAGCTTCTCATGGAGCTATATGAGGAGCCGACATCATCAGAGCCGATTATGGCCATGAGTGCTAATTTGAAAAGTTGGCTTGGAACTTCATTGTTGGCACCTATGAATGCAGTTAATAGATCTTCGATAGTGGTGGAAATCATCTATCACGGTCGAAATATGCTTTTTACGGGGGACGGGGAAAGTTCTGACTGGGTTGAGTTTCTTGCGCCTATATATGATTTAATAAAAATATCTCACCACGGGTCAACCAAGCCGAACATCAAGCTATTAGAAAACTGCAAGGCAAAACATCTTTTGGTCTCTACAAATGGAGGGGCTTATGACCGCTACCCTGAAAACGAGTTACTTGCAAGAATGATATTTTCGGGAGCAGAGAGACTTCACTTCAATTATGATATAGGGCAAAAACAGCAGCTTATGGATTTGCAAGACAGCTATGGATTTTCAGCAAATTTCGGAAAACAAACGATTATTTTATGAGGCGAGAATGAAAAACTATATCGTAAAAATTAGAGAATATGATGATTCGGGCTTGCTCAGCTATGGCACGGGCATTGTGATAGGTAACGGCACAGCTATACTAACAGCAGCACATGTTATCTGCGGTTCAAAGCACTGTGTAATTGTGGTTTCTGAAAAGGGAGAAGTTGAAATCGAGACACAACTCCTACAAAAGAATAAAGTGGCAGCAATACTATCTGCGAATAGCTCATTACATTGTGAATCTGCAAATATTTTTTCAAATCAGGAAATTTTTGACGACGATATATCGTGGTCAGCTGAAGGATATATTACCGATGAACAATCTGCCCATGAGATAATGGGCAAAGGTGTTGTGCGTTCAAAATATCATGATGGGGTATGGGATTGTGAGTTGGGTGGAATCACCTCGGGCAATTCGCAGAATTATAGAGGCATGTCGGGAACCCCAGTAATATCGTGTAATCGTATCGTTGGCATTCTGCAAATTCAAACTCCGTTAGAAAGAGGCACCCTCGGGTTGAAAATGTCGTCTGTAGAGATGTTTCAAGATATCCTCCCTCAAGATAGCTTGGCAGCCAATGAATATGAAACGCTCCTTTTTGAGAGGAGCCGACACGAATCTATTCTTCGAGTAAAACAGAATAAGGAAAGTGGTAAATACATACCTAACATATTTGTTGAAGAAAATGACTGTAAGGAAAACTTGCGTTATTTTGCCGATCCGTTGCTTTTTCTTAAAAAGGCCGTGAGGGACTGCAGAAATATTGACTTTTCAAGACAGAATACTCAATTGGGAGCGCTTCAGAAGAAACTGATTGATGTATCTATGTTAGCGGAACCCAATTCTCTGGATGATGTTTCGGCTACACAACAAACCGTTTTAGCATTTTTGAATTATGCAAAGGATTCGTTGGAATTTCTCTCTAATGATACCCCTAGCAGGGAAATCCCGAGTGAAGACTACTGGAGTCAATGGAGCAGAAACTATAACTCCATTCCTTTTTTTGCGGGGGATTTACTGAAAAATGTTGAAGCGGCAGGGGCGAGCTTTGCCTTACTGACAAAACGTGCAGGGCAAGGAAAGACGAATCTCCTGTGCGATTTTACGGAAAACTTTTTGCTAAAAAAGAATTATTGCGTTTGGTATTATAATGCTTATGAGCTAAGAGAGTCCCCGATGGAATATCTAAAGCGGGAGTGGAGCATCGATGGACGGTATAGTCTTGGCTATGCACACCGGATCCTAGAGCAGAGATGGCATCGAACTGGACGACCTATCGTTTTGGTAATAGATGGGCTGAATGAAAACGCCAGTATTCCTGATTTCGGACAGTGCATGTATGATTTCCTGCGGGAGTGCTTTGCTTATCCCTATCTGAAAGTTATTATGACTACGAGAGAGGAACTTCTAGAGGATAGATTTGGACAATTGCTAAAAATGAAAGATTCCAAGCATTTTATTCATATTCCAATATGGCACAGTAGCGATGACTTTGAGAATCGTATATTTGAAGGATATCTGAATTTTTTCGACGTGGATATCCGGCGAGACACTTTAACACATGACATATATCGAACACTCACCGACGATATCCTTTTGCTGCGCTTCTTCTGTGAGGTTGAGGCACACAAACGACAGGTTTACATGTACAACATTTATAAGTACGAGGTATTTCAACAGTATCTCGATAAAAAAGCAGAGGAATATCAACGATTGGGGGACATTGATACAAAAGAACTGTACTTTAATTTGTTAAATCATATATGCCAAAAGATGATAGAACAGCAGATATTTTTCCAATTACCAGTTGTAGGGTTTGATCAAAGCGAACAGCAGCTGTTGAATCGTATGCTGGAGAATGATGTTATCTTCAAAGGCGAGGTTCAGGTTGAAAGAGGCCTGAGGAGGCGGGTAAGTACGTCCATCAGTTTTACCTTTGATGAGTTTCGAGATTTTTGCGTTACAAACTATTTCCTCGAAAGCATCAAAGATGAGGTGAGTTTCCGAGAAATGTGGGATGAGTTGCACTCGGAGAACTCAACAATTTGTGAAGGCGTTGAGCGATACTGTTTTTGCCTTGCTATTACAAAGTACCAGAGCAATCTGTTGCCGTGGCTGCAAAAATGCCCGCAATATGAGTCTCTGTACTGGGATAATGTTTGGAATATTGAAGATAGGTACTTAACAGCATCAGATGTCAAAATGTGGAAAGAACAGTTGGTTCGAGGGGGAATCCATGCAACTTCAGTAATAAGACATCTTTTGGGTCGACGAGATAGAGAGTATTTTAAAATAGCAAATATCGATCTCCTTTTTGATACAATGGATGATATGCTTCTTGATATGGGCATGTACACAGGATTCATTTGCCAGATGTTTGCCATAGGAACAAAAAGGCACGGCAGTTTGGTCAAATATGGCGAGGGAAAGGCCTGCACTTATGATAAGTTCTTATCTGCACTGAATGCCATATTGAAGCGTTCTAACTGTCACTACGTTTTGCAGCGTATTGATTTTTTCCGGTTGTCGGTTTATTTATATGAATTATTTCCGCAAGGAACAGATGAGATTTGGGACATCTTTTTTTCGCAGCATCCAGCTCTTGCACTTTCACTGTTGAAAGAAATGTTTGAACACCCGAGAAGCTTGATTCGAGATAATGTAGCAGACATTCTAAGCAATCTAAGGGCGTTGCACGGTAATGATCCGGAACTCGCATCTTTCGACTTATCATCCTATGAGCGGGAGGTCAGTCAACAGTTTAGGACGATCTGCTCGCAGATATCAGAAATTTTTGATTAGGACTCTTTAAGTATGAACATTTTTTCTGTACGTAATCGGTTTTATGCTAAAGTGAATGGAAGATTTTCACTTCGCGCATTTGAGACTGCTTTAGATGCCAAGATGCATATGCGAAGTGGATCTTTTGCAGAGCAGTATTGCAAAGGCATTTTTCTCGCAATTTTTCAAGACGCGGTTGATCTTCGTCAGGAATATTTGAGTTATTACGCAGAGGAATATGATGATTTTGATTTTTTCCTCTATCAAAAGAAGCTTTGGGAACGCGCTGATATAAGAAGTCTCAATCTTGCAGAGAACGAAATTCTGATTGAGCTTTACCCAGATTACAGAAGCTATAATCTTACAGAACTTCTTACCACCGACAGCGGTGGAATTAAAATGCTTAATGATACGTTGGAGGATATCTTTCTATGAAGATTAAGCAAGATTTTGTAACAAATAGCTCATCGACTGCCTTTTTGCTCTCAATGGAAGAGGATATAACCAAGGACAATTTTTTGAGAGCCATTGGAATTGAGGGGGAATCTCCTATGAATGCACTGTTTGAGCAACTATACGATGTTGTTGAGCATAGGAAGGAAGAAATTACATCATACGTTCGTAACAGAGCACCAGAGTGCGATAACGTATCTAATTTCTTGGAACGAGAAGGATTTAACCAGGAAACGATCGATATAGTGCTTACACTACTGCAAGCAGGGAGAACCGTCTATTGGGGGGAACTAGAATCGAGCGGCGAAAACTTGGGCGAGAGTTATTTTTGTTGCGAAAGCTTTCTGCTTTGTGATGATCATATTTACTTCAATGGAAAGATAAGCGGATGGTGACCGCCTTTTTGTAAGTATCAGGGAGTACAAGTATGTATTTTAGAGAAGTGACAGAAGAACAAGCGCGTGCGCGAAACCTCCTTATTTCGATTGCTAAAGGCCTGCACAACGAGGATGAGATAGGTGGCCGATATATGATCGATGAAATAAGGACGCGATTCTATTTTTCACAAAGAGATATAAAATATCAATTTGATACTTTCTTTGACAGTGTGGAAGAAGCGCAATATGTGTTACGCCCAAACATCGGTGCATATTTGGCAAAAGTGCTGAGAGCACATAATTGTGCGTGCAGTGGTTTAGAAGCTGCTGAGAGTATTTTCGTCAAACGATTTGGGCAGCTCCAAAATGCCGTGAGGTCAAATCATTATGGATTTACTCCGGAAATGAGGGAGACTTATGCAGAAATTCAAAAACTTGTGCCTATTCTTCATTGGGGGCGTCTCCCCATTATCAGTAAGTACTTAATGATAAATAGCGCGCTGATTCCAGAGGAGAATCTGACAGAGTTTTACGATGGATTTGATATGCTGGAAGCTTTGCTGAATGACATTTATGGGAAAGGAGAGACTATGGAGATGAACGGTGATCAAACCTTAGGAAAAGAACTGACATTTTCTGTATTTTGCCGTAGATGGGGACATACTGATAGCTACCGGATGCAACGTACTGTTGATGGCTGGAATGTTCGTCATATTTCAATTAATGGAGCCTGCGACCCAGACGGTACAGGCGCGTTATTAATGAATCTTCAGCATGATTCTATTTTCTACCCAGAAGAGGGCGTAAAGTATGGACTGCAAAAACTTTGGGAGGACGCGGACGATGGCAAGATAGATGAAGAACAGCTTCAAATTAAATTGCAGCAAATTGCGGACTGGATTAGTAAAGTCGAACAGGTTGTTGGAGCAGGGCAACCAGAATGGTTAAACTACTATTGATAGCGGTGGAAATTTAATGTGTGAATCGATGAATTGGAGACTTGAGCTTTTTCGGCGGTGGACAGGGTACGAAGCGCCTTTGCCATTCGAAAGGTTAGGAAGACGATTGATACAATAAATTCTGAGACTTGTAGTATCCCTGAATTGAATATGCTTTTTCTATCCATATGGAGGCCTAAAATGCTATCGTACTTACTTGCTGCGCTGGAAAGCGAAGAAGACAAGCGCAGATTTACAGAATTATATGAAGAAAACCATGTGCGCGCCGAGCAGACGGCGCTCCGTATTTTGAAAGATCCGCATGACGCCGAAGATGCTGTGCAGAATGCCTTTTTGCAGGTGATCCATCATTTTGATAAGATTTCAGAAATTCCTTGTAAGAAATTGGGATTCTGGATCATCTCTATAGTGAAAAACGAAGCACTCATGATTTTGAGACGCAAGCAGAAGGAGCTGCCGCAAGAGGATTGGGATAACTTTTCGGCAGATGTCAACGATCCAATAGGCTATAACGAGCTTGTTCAGTTGTTCTCTCGGCTTCCCCCAACCTATCGGGCGGTGCTGGAAATGCGAATGATCAACGATTATTCAGGTAAAGAAATTGCTGTGCATCTTGGAATCTCAGAATCCGCAGTCAATACGCGTATTTCCCGCGGTCGCATTTTGCTTCGTGAGCTCGCTGTCAAGGAGGGATTTCATGTATGACGGAGCAGGAACTTGATCTTTTCATGCGTAATGTGCTGTTGGATGCCATTGCACTGGACGAAGAAACGAATACAGAGACGATCCCGTATACGCCGTCGCTGCATCATCAAAAGCAGATCAAGGCAATGCTCAAGAACCCTCTGCGCTGGGCACGCAATCGAGAGCAGTCTGTCTGGAAAAAAGCCTTAAAGCGGGTCGCTGTCATATTGCTGGTGATCTCGCTTGCATTCGGCAGT
>ERZ791859.1468-NODE-1468-length-10570-cov-2.112791_pt1 | contig 10570 bp, 7 predicted proteins | sample MGYA00509943_ERZ791859 | MGnify/ENA primary metagenome ERZ791859 (study PRJEB30046, sample SAMN00792065) | human gut metagenome | study: EMG produced TPA metagenomics assembly of the A metagenome-wide association study of gut microbiota in type 2... | reverse complement strand
TGCTGCCGGCAGAAATGACGAAAAGGAAATAGTAATGACTGAAAAAAGACGGTTTGCCGCTAATCGTGTCATCTTCGGAAATACTACGATTGTAAATGGTGTCGTGGAGGTTGAAGGACATGATGTTGTCGGTTTATATGAATTTAAGAAGGAACCGGCTCGCACTGAATGGGTAGGAGGAACAATCGTCGTAGTCAGTACGGACGGCGCGCTTGTAGCTTATAAGGATGATAATATATTAAACAGCGAGTATTAAAATTAAATTTCAAGTGATATGTTAAGTGTAAACGAATTGGAGGAACGTCTTATAGATCTTGCTTTTGCAGAAGACATAGGTGACGGAGATCATACCACATTGTGTTGCATACCGGAAGATGCGATGGGTAAATCGCATCTTCTTATAAAGGAGAACGGTATCCTGGCTGGTGTCGAGGTGGCAAAAAAGGTGTTTGACAGGTTTGATTCTACAATGTCGGTTGAGGTGCTTATCAATGACGGTGAACCCGTAAAAGCCGGTGATATAGCTATGGTTGTGAGCGGAAAAGTGCGTTCGCTGTTGCAGACGGAGCGTCTCATGCTTAATATAATGCAGCGTATGAGCGGCATTGCGACAATGACTAATAAATATGTGAAACGTATAGAAGGCACCAAAACACATATTCTTGACACGCGCAAGACAACGCCCGGAATGCGTGTCCTCGAAAAGCAGGCTGTTCTGATAGGCGGAGGCATGAATCATAGGATAGGATTGTTTGATATGATTTTGCTGAAGGATAACCACATTGATTTTGCCGGAGGCATAGAAAACGCCATTAACCGTTGTCATGAATATCTGAAGAAAAAGAACCTCGACCTCAAAATCGAGATAGAGGTACGTTCTTTCGACGAGCTGGATAAGGTTCTTTCCCACGGCGGAGTTGACAGAATCATGTTGGATAATTTTTCTGTAGAAGATACTGAAAAGGCTGTTCAGATAATAAACGGGCGCTATGAAACGGAATCGAGTGGAGGTATCACTTATGACACGATACGCGATTACGCTGAGTGCGGGGTTGACTTCATTTCGGTCGGAGCACTTACTCATTCGGTCAAAGGTCTGGACATGAGCTTTAAAGCCTGCTGATGTTTATCGGTATATTACTATCAATTATAAGCTTTTTACCGCCGGTGAATTATGAGATGTCATTGGCGGGGAACTTTGGTGAGCCGCGTGCTCATCATTTTCACGGCGGTATAGACATAAAAACAGAACGTGTTGAGAATAAGCCGGTGTTCTCGGTGGGGTCCGGATACGTGTCAAGGGTTGTGATAGGCAAGTATGGCTATGGAAAGGCCGTCTATTTAAAGCACCCCGAGGGATACACCAGCATGTTCTGCCATTTGAATGCTTTCTGTCCGAAGATTGAGAATATCGTAAGAGAGAGACAGCGTGCGAGCAAGAATTACAATGTGGACATTGCTTTGGCTCCATACGAATGTCCTGTGGCAAAAGGACAGGTTATTGCAATAAGTGGAAATACCGGCTCAAGCACTGCACCGCACATACATATGGAAATGTATGAGTCTGAAAGCGGTGACATGATGGATCCGCTCATGTTTTTCGGTAAATATATAAAAGACACCACACCACCGTTGGCGCACGGAATTATGGTCTATCCTCAGGCAGGGGGTGGGGTGTTCTGCGGCTCGACAAGAAAGCAGAGCTTTTCATTGTCTGCTTTAAACATCGCCGGCAAATACACGGCATGGGGTAAAATAGGTTTCGGCATATGGGCGAATGATTATATGGATAACACATATAACAGATTGGGAGTCCGTAAAACCCAACTGATTGTCGACGGCAGGCTTGTTTTTGAAAGTGATGTAGCCAGGATTCCGGGTCGTATGACACGTGTGATGGATTATTGTGGCGACTATGAACATTTTATAAAAACCGGTACATGGTATATGAAATCATTCGTGGAACCGGGAAATCACCTGCCTATATATAATACGGACGCCAATAAAGGATATGTTGTCTTTGATGAAGAGAGGGATTATCATATAACTTACGTCCTGACGGATGCCAGTGGAAACAATACCAAGTATAATTTCACAGTGGAAGGAAAGGCTGAAAGAAATCCTTTTGCAGTGTCTCCTCCAAGGCATACAAACTTATTCCGTCGTGTTTTATGGGACAGACTGACATGTATTTCCCTTCCCAATGTACAATTGACAGTAAGACCCAATTCATTGACTCAGGACAGGATAATATCTCCAACAATATACAGACAGCCGGAGAAATTGTCAGACAGATATTCTTTCAACAACGTTTCATTACCGCTTGTCAGATATGCCAGAATATCTATTAGATGTAATAAATATGTAAAAGACACTTCCAAGTTGTATATTTCTAACAGTTATGGCGTGTCACGATATTGTGGCGGGATATACAAAAAAGGCTGGCTGACAGGTTATATACGTGATATAGGAGACACTTATGAAATAAAGTATGATGATAAGCCACCGGTAATAGAGCCTTTGAAAACGGGGTTGGGAGCGTCATCTCATTATCTGAGGTTCAGCATTTATGACGATGGCAGTGGACTGAAGCAATGTTACGGATATATTGACAACAGACAATTGGTACTGGATGGAGGCTCGAGAAAAGGCGTCTACACGTGTGATTTAAGAAAGTACGTGAAGAAAAACGGAACATTACACAGGCTTGAAGTCATCGCTATAGATAATAAAAACAATAAGGAAACATATACGGTACATATAAAATATTAGGACTATGAGAAGATATGCAGTTTTATTAATGTTGATTATAAGTGCATCGGCAGCTTTCGGTTGCACAAGTTTTATTGTAGGTAAGAAAGCAAGTACTGACGGTTCGGTAATCTGTACTTATAATGCCGATGACTATGGTATGTTTATAGGATTATGTCATTATCCTGCCGCGAAGCACGCAAAAGGAGAGATGCGTAAGATATTTGATTGGGACACGAAGGAATATCATGGAGAGATACCTGAGGCGGAAGAGACCTATAATGTCATTGGAAACATCAATGAATATCAGGTCACCATTGCTGAAACCACGTACGGAGGACGTGCGGAGATGGTTGACACAACGGGAATTCTTGATTACGGTTCTTTGATATACGTAGCATTGCAGCGTAGCAAGACAGCAAGAGAAGCCATACATGTCATGACAACTCTTGTGAACAAATACGGATATTGCTCGGAAGGTGAGACGTTTACCATTTGCGACCCTAACGAAGCGTGGATAATGGAGATGATGGGAATGGGTCCGGGTTCCAAGAAAGCCGTATGGGTAGCGCTTCGGGTGCCTGACAACGCAATATGCGCGCATGCCAATCAAAGCCGTATCGGTAAGTTTGACATGAACGACAAGGAGAATGTCTTATATTCAAAGGATGTGATAAAATACGCAAGGAAACAAGGATGGTTCACCGGTCGGGATGAGGATTTCTCATGGAAGATGGCGTATGCCAAGCCCGATTTTCAGGGAAGACGTTTTTGCGAGGCGCGCGTATGGAGCTTTTTCAGACATTTCAATGACGGTTTCGACAGATACCTGCCGTGGGCAATGGGAGTGGATCCGGATGCTGAGGATATGCCATTATGGATTGTCCCCAACAGAAAAGTCAGCGTGCAGGATATCGAAAGATGTATGAGAGACCACTACGAAGGCACTCCGCTGGCGATAGACTCGACGGACATAGGCGGAGGAATATGGCAGATGCCTTACAGACCGACTCCGTTAACATATACAGTTGATGGCAATACATATTTTAATGAACGCCCTATAAGTACGCAGCAAAGTGGTTTTTCATTTGTATCACAGATGAGGTCGTGGCTGCCACGTGAGATTGGAGGAGTGCTGTGGTTCGGTAACGATGATGCGAATATGATAGCCTACACTCCAATATATTGCGGTAACAAAGTCCAGCCGGAATGTTATAACACTCCGGGAGCGGATGCTGTCACTTTCTCCGATAAGAATGCGTTCTGGGTATGCAATTGGGTCAGCAACATGATTTATCCCAGATACAGTATGATGTTCCCTTCATTAAAAGAGGTGAGAGACAGTCTGGAAGCTGATTATTTTGACAATCAGAGAACCGTTGAAGCCAAGGCGATGGAATTGTATGGTTCCGACAAGAATGCTGCGATAGAATATCTTAATAAATACAGTAATGATAAAGCGCAGGAGATGTTGGCAAGATGGAAGTCTCTTGCACTATATCTGATTGTAAAATATAATGACATGGCTATAAAGCCTGAGGAAAACGGAGTATTCAAAAGAACAAAGACGGGCAATGGCGAAAGAGTCGTGCGTCCCGGATTCCCGGAAAGTTATGCAAGAGAATTAGTTAAGGCAACGGGAGACAAGTATAAGTTGCCGGAATGAATATCGGCAGGTAAGGAAAAATTCCACAATTTTTCTTTACCTGTTTTTAATCATATTGAATGTGCGCGGTCTTTTTCTGAGTATATCAATAATTTTTATTATATTTGCAATATAAAATGTTTTATTCTGCTTCCGTGGTTAATATTATAGTAACAGATGGGAATATTCGGACTCTTTAATAAGAAAAAGAAGGACATATTGAATGATGGTCTTGAGAAGACAAAGTTCAGTGTGTTCGATAAGTTGGCGAGAGCAATAACGGGAAAGTCAACAATTGACGATGATGTTCTTGACAATCTGGAGGAGGTTCTTATAACTTCAGACATTGGCGTTGACACGACATTAAAGATAATACATCGTATTGAGGAGCGTGTGGCACGCGACAAATACGTCTCCACTTCGGAATTGAACGAGATTCTAAGAAGCGAGATCACTAATCTGTTGACAGAAAACAACAGTGGTGACAATGACGATTGGGACTTGCCTCAGGACCACAAGCCGTATGTCATACTGGTTGTAGGAGTGAACGGAGTGGGCAAGACCACCACAATCGGTAAATTGGCTTATCAGTTCAAAAAGGCGGGGAAGAAGGTTTATATAGGTGCCGCAGACACTTTCAGGGCTGCTGCCGTGGAGCAGATTTGCATTTGGGGCGAGCGTGTCGGAGTGCCGGTCATAAAGCAGCAGATGGGTTCCGATCCGGCTTCGGTGGCGTTTGACACCCTTTCCTCGGCAAAGGCAAACGGAGCAGATGTCGTTCTGATTGATACTGCGGGACGCCTTCACAATAAGATTGGTCTGATGAATGAGCTGAAGAAAATAAAAGATGTCATGAAGAAGGTGTTGCCCGAAGCGCCTGACGAGGTGCTGCTCGTGTTGGACGGAAGCACCGGACAAAACGCGTTTGAGCAGGCAAAACAGTTTTCTTCAGTGACTCCAATCAGCTCACTTGCAATAACCAAGCTTGACGGCACTGCCAAGGGAGGTGTTGTGATAGGAATCAGTGACCAGCTGAAGGTGCCAGTCAAATACATCGGATTGGGTGAGTCGATGGACGCTCTTCAGTTATTTAACAAACGACAGTTCGTAGATTCACTTTTTAACAGGCAATGAGAAAAGGTCAGATTGATTTTATTACGATGGGCTGCTCAAAGAATCTTGTAGACAGCGAGATTCTCATGAGGCAGTTTGAAGCCAATGGCTATCATTGCACACACGATTCCGAGAAGATAGAGGGCGAGATAGTTGTAATCAATACCTGCGGGTTTATCGAGGATGCGAAGCAGGAAAGCATCGACACAATATTAGAACTCGTCAAAGCCAAGGAAGAAGGGAGAATACGGAAGCTGTTTGTCATGGGATGTCTTTCGCAGAGATATCAGAAGGAACTGGAAGAGGAAATACCTCAGGTAGATAAATATTATGGCAAGTTCAATTACAGACAGCTGCTGACAGACCTTGGTAAGAGCGAGGTCGCAACCTGTTCCGGACAGCGTCATCTCACCACTCCTTCACATTACGCATACCTTAAAATAAGTGAGGGTTGTGACCGGAGATGTGCTTATTGCGCTATTCCTTTAATCACGGGACGTCATGTAAGCAGACCGGAGGAAGACATCTTGCAGGAGGTCAGAACGCTTGTTGCCGAAGGAGTGAAGGAGTTTCAGATTATAGCTCAGGAACTCACATATTACGGTGTTGATATAGATGGGAAGCAGCACATTGCCGATCTCATACGCAAAATGTCAGACATAGAGGGCGTGGAATGGATAAGGTTGCATTACGCATACCCGAACAAGTTTCCAAAAGAGTTGCTCACAGTCATGAATGAAAGGAAAAACGTATGCAAATATCTTGACATCGCGCTTCAGCATATATCTGATAACATGCTTTCCCGAATGCATAGGAACGTGACAAAAAGCGAAACCATGGACCTCATTTCCGAGATAAGAAAGAGCGTTCCCGGCATTTATCTGCGTACGACACTTATGGTCGGATTCCCTGGTGAGACCGAAAAAGATTTTCAGGAGCTTATGGATTTCGTCAGATGGGCGAGATTCGAGAGGATGGGAGCGTTTGCATATTCAGAGGAAGAGGGGACATACAGTGCCTTGCATTATAAGGACGACGTCCCTGCTGACGTAAAGCAACAGCGTCTTGACGCTCTTATGGCTTTGCAGCAGGACATAAGTGCGGAGATGGAAGCTGGGAAGATAGGCTGCTCTGTGCGTGTGATAGTCGACAGAAAAGAACAGGACTATTACATAGGACGTTCGGAATTCAGTTCACCGGAGGTCGATCCTGAGATTCTTATCAAATCAGACGAAAATTTGAAAATAGGTTCTTTCTATAATGTCAGAATAACAGACAGCAGTGAGTTCGATTTATATGGGGAGATAATTTAGCAACTTCTTACGCAATGAATAATAAGGAATATATATACGAATTGTCCCAGCGGTGCGGATATACACATGAAAATACCCAGAAATATGTACGCAGCGTGATTGAGGTGATGGCTTCCAGATTTGATGAGGGAGAAAATGTGTCGGTTCCTAATTTCGGTACTTTTGAGCTGAAAAACCGTATGGAGCGTATAGTTGTGAACCCTTCTACCGGTCAGAGAATGATGGTTCCACCAAAGATAGTATTAAATTTTAAGCCTGTAGCGTCAATAAAAGAAAAACTAAGAAAATCAGAAAATGAATAAAATATCAGAACTGTCTTCTGTTCTTGTTGCGAAATACGGACTTTCTCAAAAGGAAGCCGACGCCTTTGTCGTGCAGATGTTTGACGTCATTAACTCCGGTCTGCAGAGTAGTGACAAGCAAGTCAAGGTGAAAGGACTCGGCACGTTTAAGATTCAGAGTGTCAATGCGCGTGAGAGTATTGATGTAAATACCGGTGAACGTATAGTTATAGAGGGACGTAACAAGATTTCGTTCACACCGGAAACTTCGCTTAAGAACAGAGTCAACCTTCCGTTTTCACAGTTTGAGACTGTGATAATCAACGATGGGGTTGATTTTTCTGATATTGAAAACAATGATGACAGTGATAACGCGGAGATGAATGACGGTGTTGACAATGATGAGGGCAGCATCGCGGATGAGAGTCCCGTCCCGACTGAAGAGAGCCGGACTAAGGATGAGGATGCGGAAACTCCTTCAGACAGAACGTCTGACACGGGTGACGTTGATAATGCGCTTGATGAAAGTCCGGTTGTTTCTGTCGGACAAGATGTTGAAGAACCGGAGCATCACGACGAAAGCGAAAAGACGCCGGATGAAACCGATTCTCACGAGGATGACATCCCTTCCGTTCCTGATGTTTCCCGGAATGAAGCGCAAGCAGCTGCGTACAATGTGCAGCCTCAGACAAGCGGAGAACACTGCCACGCTTCAGGCAGGAGCAATAAAATCATTATCTCATTGTTGGCATTCATAGTACTGTTGTGCGGATTGGGCATATACGGTATGTTTTATTATCAGAATAAGCTGTCGCATTGTGAGGACCGGATATTGGAACTGGAAATTGTGATAGATAATTTTCAGGAAAAAATAAAGAAGGAAAACGTGCCTTCAGCCGACAGCAATAAACATATTGTGACACACGACAGCATTGACCGTAAAGCAAACGAATCAGTTAAGGACAGTGTTGCGAGGAAGCAAAGCGCGCCGGACGATAGCAATGAAATCAATCCGGACAAATACAACAAAGACCCGAGGATAAGAACAGGAGCTTACAGGATAGTAGGCATTGCCAAGACCATTACCCTGAAAGAGGACAGGTCGTTGTCGTATATAAGTAAAAGATATCTCGGTCCGGGTATGGAATGCTATGTAGAGGCGGTCAATGAAGGCAAAACGTTTAAAAAGGGAGAGACGGTTAATATCCCGAAATTGAAATTAAAGAAAATCAGAAAGAATTGAGGTCTGTCTTTGATAAGCTGATTGCGGCACAGAGTTTCTTCTCTGTGACTTTACAAACTTCAACCGTCCGTTATACCGGCAGCCTTGGAATGACGGCAGACCAAAACCGATTGTTCTGATGCCCTATCGTAATCGGTTCATGACTCGGGGCTTGTGTATCATTGCGAACAGGTAATTATGCCCCATCCGTATACTGCCATGCCGTCATGCTCATATATTTCCGGTCTTGCCGAAGCCTTGGCGGGACACATCTGGAAAAACATGGAGGCAAAATGGCGAGAGCAATGCGGATGGGATGTAAGCATCGGACAAACAGGCGCAAAAAACAGTTTATACAGTCTGATGACCGATTGATGACAAATGGGATATGCTCTCTGTACGTCTGATGCGGCATTCCATAATCGTCTGTTCATAAATAACGGGCAGTAAAAAATCTTGACATTTTTATTTTGTAAAATAGAAACGGTGTAAAGCTATACACACGTTCCTACGTACGTTTCCTCCTTTCCGCAAACGGTCATAGCCCGTTTTATCCCTTGTAGCTACCTTAATTGTTACCCCGTTTTTGCTCTTTTCAGGCATTGTTTCAGACATTCCGTACTCTTGCTAAGTCCGTCCTATATTCCGGTTATGCCCGTTTTGTAATCCCGAACGGGCTTTATCGCATCGTCATATGGGCTTTCCTGCAAGCCGGAAGAGCCTTTTCCGTAAGGCAGGAAAGTGCATATGCTGATGCCGTTTGTGCTTCGTGTTGATATTCAACAGCTTATGCCTGGTTGCCAAAACTGGCGTGTACGCTTGCGGTTCGTTTGCTGTAAGCTTTTACGGGAATCTCAGCGACTTGACGTTGTCTTTATTTTCACCATTACTCAACTTATCGTACGAATATCGGTTTCTGTTCATGCATATTGTTCCAGCTTTAATGCAATGTATGATGTCTTGCTTTTTCATAGAGTGTTTCATTGACTGTATGGGTTGAAAACCTCAATAATGGCAGCGGAAGAAATACTGTGACCGTCTGTAACGCTGTTGTAAAACAATTGTCGTAAGGCTTTAATTTATTTGTTTTTCTTTAGTAATTATTCAGGAATATCTTTGCATCCGTAAATCAATTTATTAAAAATTATATGGAAAAGGTTAAAAGATTGTTGTTTATCGCGGCTTTGTTCGGTGCCGGTTGTATAGGTGTCACGGCTGCAAACGATGTCAGTGAACTTGCTGTGGTGGGAAGTGTGACCGGACGTATAACAGATGCGGAACACCGTGTACTGCCCGGAGCCACCATCATGATTGAGGAACTGCATACCGGAGTCACAAGCGACATGAACGGTTTTTACAAATTGCCCAACCTTAAACCGGGAACATATGAAGTGAAAATATCATATGTGGGATTCCAGCCCATAGTCGCAAAGATTGTGATAGAAGGCAACAAGTCAAAGGAAAGCAACTTTGTCCTTACCGAAGGCATCGCCTTGCAGGAGGTGGTTGTCGACGGTGCGTTTTCCGGTCAGCGTCGTGCTATGCAGATGCAGAAGAACAGTATGGGTATAACAAATATTGTATCGGCTGATCAGGTGGGTAAGTTCCCCGATTCGAACATAGGCGACGCGCTTAAGCGCATAAACGGAATAAACGTGCAGTATGACCAGGGAGAGGCGCGTTTCGGTCAGGTGCGTGGAACGAGCGCGGACCTCACGTCTGTCACCGTCAACGGAAACAGACTTCCTTCGGCTGAGGGCGACACACGTAACGTGCAGCTCGACCTCATTCCTTCAGATATGGTTCAGACCATAGAGGTGAACAAGGTGGTGACAGCGGATATGGACGGAGATGCCATCGGAGGCGCTATAAATCTTGTGACAAAGAACACTCCGTCGCGCCGTGTGCTTAATTTCACTGTCGGAACAGGCCACACATGGATCAGCGACAAGCAGCAGTGGAACTTCGGAGCCACATGGGGCGACCGTTTCTTCAACGACAGACTTGGGGTGATGGCGTCTGCCTCGTATCAGTATGCGCCCGGAGGCTCTGACAATACGGAGTTTGAGTATGAGATGGGAGATGATGGCGTGGAGCTCAAGGAGGCTCAGGCACGTCAGTATTACGTCACACGTGAGCGGCAAAGCTATTCGTTGTCAGCGGATTGGAAATTCAATGATTTCAATAAAATATGGTTCAAGGGAATCTTCAATAACCGCAACGACTGGGAAAACCGTTACCGCAC
>ERZ791859.1456-NODE-1456-length-10623-cov-4.138910_pt1 | contig 10623 bp, 10 predicted proteins | sample MGYA00509943_ERZ791859 | MGnify/ENA primary metagenome ERZ791859 (study PRJEB30046, sample SAMN00792065) | human gut metagenome | study: EMG produced TPA metagenomics assembly of the A metagenome-wide association study of gut microbiota in type 2... | reverse complement strand
ATCAACCTCTGTAATAGTTAAGTTTCTTTTCGAGCGCGTTGAAGAGCAGAGTGAGCACTCCGCAGAAGATGAGGTAGAATATCGCGGTATAGAACAGCGGCCAGATTATGGCGTAGACTTTAACGATATTCTGAGCCGACATAATAAGCTCGCCGACTGCGATAACATTCGCGAGTGAAGTATCCTTGACGAGCGTAATTACCTCGTTGCTCATCGGCGCCATGATACGCTTGACAACCTGGAACAGCACTACTTTGAAGAAGGTCTGGGTCTTCGTGAGTCCGAGCACCTGTCCCGCCTCATACTGACCGACCGGGATACTCTCTATGCCGCCGCGGTATATCTCCGAAAAATACGCCGCATAGTTGATTATGAACGCTATGATAACAGCGATTATGCGCGATCTGAACGGCGTGCCGAACACAAGACCGGGAACATAAAAGACGACCATAATCTGGAGCATCAGCGGCGTTCCGCGGATTACCCACACAAAAGCGCGGCTGATCCAGCGCAGGGGCTTGAAACGGCTCATCGAACCGAGAGCTATCGGCAGGCCGAGCGGTATGGCCGCAACGAGGGTTATAAAAAATATCAACAGCGTATATTTAAAGCCCCCGAGCAGCTGAGCGTTGACGCCGAGAAAATCCATTTATGTATCCTTCTTCCTTTGAGGTTATCTGACTTCGATATATATTAAACCATTTTTGAGCACAGCGCAAGCCCCGCCGCAGAAAATCGGCAGGACCTGCGTGATATTTAGTTTGTTGCTTTACTGAGCGATGACTCTGCCGGAGAGGTTATACTTTTCGGCAAGCTTTGCAAGAGTACCGTCATCGTAGAGCTCCTTGATAGCGGCGTTGATCTTCGCGGTGAGCTCGGTGTCGCTCTTGCGGATACCAACCGCATAAACTTCGGAATCTGCGCTCGAGATGACATCGACTATCATAAGATCGTCATAGTCGGTTCCCTCGCCGATGCTGCCCGCTGCGGTAACAGCGTCGATTATCGCGATATCGGCGGTCTTGCTCTTGACTTCCATGAGCGAGGTGCCCTGATCCTTGACGGGAAGGTAGCTCTTGCTGAGTCCTGCGTCCGCCTTGACGGCTATCTCGCCTGCGGAACCTGCTTCTGCGACAACCTTAGCGCCGCTCATCGAAGCGAGATCCTTATATTTTGCGGCGTCAGCCTTGCGGATAACGGCGACCTGGGAGTTGTTCATGTAAGCGCTGGAGAAGTTGATCTGATTCTTGAGCTCGTCCGTTGCGGTCATGCCGTTCCAGATGCAGTCGATAGTCTTGGAGTTGAGTTCTGTGACTTTCGAATCCCAGTCGATCTCCTGGAACTTTGCGGTCACGCCGAGCTTCTCGCAAACAGCCTTGGCAAACTCGGTCTCGAAGCCGACGAGCTCGCCGTTCTCCATGTAGTTCATGGGTCTGAAGTAAGTAATTCCGATGACCAGCTCGCCCTTATCTGCGATGTAGTCCCAATCGGTCTTATCGTTCTTCTTGCAGCCTGCAAAACCGAGCGCAAGCACGAGGGTCAGGACTGCGAGTACAAGTGCAACAATTCTTTTTTTCATGGTGTGTTCCTCCGTGTTGTTTAGTGTGATTGTATGATACCACGTTACTGCGCTAAAGTCAACACTTTTTTTCAAAAATTTTTACTATCTGTGAAACGATCAAAAACGATTCGTACAAGCAGGGATTTTTATGCAAAACCACGGCATAGCAATACCTCCCGGTTCAAAGCCCGGGAGGTACGGTCATTTGTGACACACTCTCAGTGTTTTTTACCCTGTGCCGCGACTTTGTTTATTTTTGCGGCTATAACTTCGGGATCGCCGAGATACTGCTTGGATATTACATTAAAGTTGTCGTCGAACTCATAGACAAGCGGAACGCCGGTCGGGAGATTGACTTTCATTATCTCGTCCGGGGTCAGCTTTTCAAAATGCATGACGAGCGCACGCAGCGAATTGCCGTGCGCCGCGATAATAACGCGCTTGCCCTCGCGCATTTTCGGCGCGATCTCGTTTTCAAAATACGGAACGGTTCTTGCAATCGTGTCTTTGAGGCTCTCGCCGAGCGGAAGTTCTGACTTATCTTCGTCTCTGTACTGAGCCTGATTGGCGGGGTTGCGCTCATCGGAGGGCTCGAGCACGGGCGGACGTACATCGAACGAACGGCGCCAGACGAGAACCTGCTCCTCGCCGAACTTCTCGGCGGTCTCGGATTTGTTCAGCCCCTGAAGCGCGCCGTAATGGCGTTCGTTGAGCTTATATGATTTTATAACGGGAAGCCATGCTCTGTCCATGACATCAAGCACTGCGTCGAGAGTATGGATGGCGCGTTTGAGATAAGACGTATAGCAAATGTCGAAATCGTATCCGCCGTCGAGCAGGGCTTTTCCCGCGGACAGCGCCTCTTTTCTGCCGTTGTCGGAGAGGTCGACATCCGTCCAGCCCGTGAAGCGGTTTTCAAGATTCCATTCGCTTTCTCCGTGGCGAAGCAACACAAGCTTCATTTTTACACAGCTCCTTTGTTTCAAGATAGCCGGAGTCTCCGACTCCCGCCTGCGGATATATTATACTCCTTTTTGGTATGCAATGCTCCGCCTATTCATATTATTTAAAAATAATTTACAAATTCGCATGATTGCCACAGCCGGCTCGCCGATATTTTTCTTGAACAGCCTAATTCAAATGAGGTTTAACACGTATTTATCATAAACAAACAGTCAAAAAAAGTATAAAAAGAGCCCGGAATTACCGAGGCTCGTCGTCGAAAGGCTAAACTTATGAAACAGTTTAGAAAATCATTAAAAAAAATCATAGCAATAGAAAAAATTTTCAATTAAAAAATATTGACAAGCGCCTGTCTGATGCATTAGACTAAAAGCGTGGTCTAATACATTAGTCTATAGTGGCTCAGCATACAAGCAATTACAATGAGTGGGCAAGTAGCAGTAAAAACGGTTGGGATAATATCGGCGGTGACGGAGGTAAATATGCTCGAGTCAGGAAATAACAAATGAGGGATTAAAATGAAGAGTATATTAAAGAGAGTATTATTAGCTGCTTTATTATTAGTAAATTTATCAACGCTGCTGTTGGATTGGCAGACAATTGAGGGAATAACTTCACGTGATGGCGTACTTGTTCTTTCCGGTAATATTATTTTATCAGGTGTTATTTTATGTATTTTCTTTTTGAGTTTATTGCTTTACAAAAAGTTAAAGACAATATGTTTTATAAGCGGCTTGTGCTCTCTTAGCATGTTGTTTGCACTTGAATTTTCCAAATTTGAATCATACGGAAGATTTAATAACTCAGCGATAGGTGTCTATTTGGGATTATTGACTATGATAATTACTATTGCAGCATTTATCTTGTTGTTAAGAAAAGAAACATTTCTTGCTGATAAATAAAATAGGGAGGGTGTCAATATTAACGCCCTCTTCCTATACTCTGTTTTTAAGCCCGCTCTCTGTGTCAGCGCAATATACACGGCGGCAATGGGCTACACGAGGCTTGCCGCCGGGGCGCACTATCTGACCGATGTGGCGGCGGCCGCGATAATCGGATACACGGCGTTTGTGACAGTCAGATTTATTTATATAAAAGTTTCGACGAAGATATAAAATAACACGGTGCGGATTTCCGTACCGTGTTATTTATACAATAGTTATCTCTCGATCGGAGAAATTACAGGTTTTCCGTCTCTGTCAAGCAGAGGCGTCATGCCGCCTGCATAGCCGTCGGCACAGAACAGATAATTCACTCCGGTCTCTTTATCGGCCCAGATTTCCATCGTTGATAATCCGCCCTGCGAATAGACATTTTCGAATCTGTCGTTTTTAGCCATTGTATTGTCTCCGTGAATTTATTTGTCAACGCACAAGCTCTCTTATAATACCTATAACAAGCAAATGGAGAGGATAATATGCGTAGAACAGCCACTTCATAAATTTATTGATTTTCGGGCTTCTTCCGCGCTTTCCGTTATATAAAAAGAGCAGCGGTATCGCGAGCGCAACACAGAGCTGTATCAGCCCGTATATTTTGTCGATAGCGAAGAAATACACAACTGCATAGACTGCAGCCCAGAGCATAGACCAGGCAATCTGCTTTTTCGGCTCTCCCCTGTTCGTGCCTATAGACAGCACGCTCAGCGACGCTATACAGCTCCAATCGGCAGGCAGGGCGACGGCGCAGATAAGCAGAGTCAAAATCACCTTTGCCGGCATTTTGATTCTGTTGTTGTCCGCTATTCGCAGCAGGACGAGTCCCCATGCGAGCGACCATATGACGCTCGTCTGGTTGAGGATATTCCCATAATAAAACGGAATAAACGAGTGCCAGTCTGCAAAATCGTTTGAAGCGAATATATAGGCAAAATGCGATATCATCGCAAACACAAACAGGCGCGCCGTATATTTCTTAATATCGCGCGTATAGTGATAGCCCTCGGCAATGAAAAAGCACATTATCGGGCAGGTAAGCCTGCCTATGATATGCAAAATTATCGGCAGAGGGTCTGTCGGATAGCCCGGGAACAGAAGCCACGCGATATGATCCGCCGTCATGGCCGCTATCGCGATAAGCTTGAGCATATTTGAATCGAGTCCGCTGCGGGTCAAAGTTTTCTGCATAAATTCACCTCATCGGTCGCCGCGATATATTTCGTCAATCTCGCTTTCGGATAGATCGGGATTTTTGCTCTTGTTTTCAATGCCGCTCTGCGAGTCCTTTTGAGCGGGGTTGACGGCAGTGGTTTTCCCGAGATTGTTTTTGAGAACATAGATCATGCCGGCAAAAATCTCACCGAGTCTTTTAGTTATCTCGTCCTCGGTGAAGTTGCACACCTTGCGCGCGCAGAGTACGCAGAGTCCGTAGGTATATGTCCACATCTGGCTGAAAAGATGCTCCGCCTGCTCGGGTGTTGCGTTATAGTCGCGGGTTATAATGGCAATATCATTCTCCTTGCCGAACGGCATTATCTCAACAGCGGAGTTGAAGTCGGTCTCGGTCTCGCTGCCGCTCATGAATAGCAGCTGAAAAAGCATCGGGTTTTCGCGGGCGAATTTCACCCACTGCATTCCGCGCTTTTTATATGCGGGCGAGAAGTCCTCCGCCACAGCCATGTATTCGTCGAACACCCTTCTCGCCTTGTCGCACACAGCGGCGCGCAGCTCGCTCATATCATTGAACGCGGTAAAAATCGGCGTTGACGAAGTGCCGAGATATTTTCCGACCTCGCGCGCGGTCATGGCATCGGTACCGCTCTTCTGCACTATATCAAACGCGGCGTTTATTATATCTTCTCTTGAAAATTTCGGTTTTGGCGGCATAACAGTATCCCCTTTTTGCTTCAATATGTTATATAACATAAGTTACATAACATCTGATTTCAGTATAATACTTTTATATATCAATGTCAAGCAAATATGTGGCTCGAAGCGCAACAGTTTTTTGATAAACTGTGGTTCAAAAATGCACAAAAATATACTGTTTAAGTCCTGCGTTTTTCTACTTGACAATCCGCGATTTCGGGACTAAAATACGAAGCATAAACGCGATGACACGGAATAGTAAGCGTTGATACCCTTTCAGAGAAGTGCCGGGAGCTGCGAGGCATCAAGGAGATTCAGCGACGAACTCACCGTTGAGCGGCTGCGCCGAAAAGCCTTTCGGAAAATAGGTGCGGACGGGACGCTGCCGTTAAAAAGCAGGGATATGTCAGTATCCCCTAAGTGCATTCCCCGGAGGAATGAATAAGAGTGGTACCGCGGAAGGTTTTACCCTTTCGTCTCTTATGTGGCAAACATAGGAGACGAAAGGGCTTTTTGCTTGCCTGAAAATCTCACTCACGAAAGGTGATGCAAAAAATGAAAGAAAAAACATCCGCAAAGAACATCGCAGCGAAGGGCTCGTTCGCCCTTGCATTCTCCGTCGGTTCGGTTCTGTTTTCGGCGCACGCCGGCGGTGGCTTCGCAACCGGTAACCAGGCAAACACATACTATGTCGGGCTCGGCTGGCTCGGTCCGATATCGGCAGTGATAGCAATGCTTCTGCTGACGCTCACAATGCGCGAGGCGATGATCATGTACAACTCGCGCGGACTCAAGAGCCACAAAGATCTTTTTGAAACGCTCTATCACCCGCTCGACAAATGCTACGTTCTGTTTGAAGTTTTCTTTTATGTGATGGTGCTCATGGCAGTCGCCGCCGCTATATCCGGCGCGGCATCCGCACTTAATCAGTATTTCGGGCTCAACTACTATATCGGCATTGTTATTGTCGGCGCGCTCGTTCTGCTGCTGACGATATTCGGCGCAGACCTTGTCAGAAAAGTTTCGACCTATATGGGCACAGCTATTCTTGTGACCGCAATAACTATTTACACCATCGGCATTTTCAAGAGCAAGACACTGTTCACGGTCATGAGCGCAGATTTCAGCGCGGTCGGATTCAAGAATATACCCAAAGCCATTCTCAATGCTTTCACATATGCGGGCTTCCAGTGCGTCACCCTGCCGACGATGATAGCCTGCGGCACTCCGCTCAAGGGCAAAAAGAACTGCTCGAAGTCGATGTGGATCTCATTCGTCATGAACTCCGTTGCGCTCGTTCTCTCGGTATTCATGCTGATGTCGTGGAAAGGCTACTACAGCTCGGTTGAAGGCGGCTCGACAATTCCGACGCTGACTGTATGCACTGAGATGGACATGAAGTGGCTGACGGTTATCTACGGTATCTGCCTGCTCCTGTGCCTCATTTCGACAGGCGTCACAACAACTTTCGGCTTCGTCGCCCGCTTTGAGAACCACAAAGTATTCAAAAAGATCAAGTCGCAGAGAGTGCGCAGCGCAGTTGTTTCGGCGTTTATTATTATACTGTCGATGACCATCTCGCTCGTCGGTCTTACAAATATTATCAAATACGGCTACGGCTACTGCGGATATCTCGCCATCGTCATAGTTGTTGTACCGTTCCTGACGGTCGGTGTATACAAGAACAGAAAATACATCAAAGAGCACCACGAGTGCAAATAACAGGACTTCACTTTTTCGGAAAGGATGATATAATATGAAGAGAACACTTTTTCCCGGATATTCGGTAGGCACGGACGCATATGAGGATATAAAAGAAATCTGCCCGGCATACGGCAAAAAGGCGGCGATAATCGGCGGCAAGCACGCACTCGCCGCGGCGCAGGATAAGATAATCGCATCGGCAAAGGAAGCCGGAATCGAAATTATCGGTCCGTTCTGGTACGGCGGCGAAGCATCGGTCGAGAATATTGAGATGCTCAAGCCCAAAGTTGCGGATGCGGACATGATTTTCGCAGTCGGCGGCGGCAAGGCTATCGACACCTGCAAGGTACTCTCCCACTCGACGGACAGACCGTTCTTCACATTCCCGACCATTGCCTCGACCTGCGCATCCTGCACGAGCCTCGGCATACTCTATCATCCGGACGGAAGCCTGCGCGAATATTCGTTCTCGAAGATCCCGCCCAAGCACATCTTTATAGACACTCAGATAATCGCCGACGCGCCGGACAAATATCTCTGGGCAGGCATCGGCGACACGATGGCGAAGCACTATGAGTGCACGGTATCTTCGCGCGGCGACACACCGGCTCACTCGGACGCCATGGGTATTGCGCTGAGTTCAATGTGCGCAGTGCCGATGCTCCGCTGGGGCGAAAAGGCTCTTGCTGACTGCCGCGCTCACAAAGTAACTGACGAGCTGACCGAAGTCATTCTCGGAATAATCGTCTCGACAGGACTTGTCTCGAACTTCGTTCAGGTCGATTACACGACCGGTCTTGCTCACGCGGTCTACAACGGCTTCACCGTTCTCAAGAGCACCGAAGAGAACCATCATCTGCACGGCGAGGTCGTCTCCTACGGAATACTTGTTCTGCTGACGGTTGACAAGCAGTACGAAGAGCGAGAAAAGGTATTCAATTTCAACCGCTCCATGGGTCTGCCGACAAAGCTCAGCGACATTCACGCAACTTCCGACGATGTCAGAACCGTTGCCGAGAAAGCGCTCAAGGGCATTGATGTTCGCAAATATCCATATGAAGTAACTGAGGACATGATTGTTGACGCCATAACGGAGCTTGAAAAATATAACGTGGAACACTGAAAAAGGATAGTGATAAAAATGTCTGACTACAACATCAACTACAGCCTATACCTGCCGAGCTATTCGATAGGTCCCGACTGCTACAAAGAGATACCGCATGTCACGCGGTTCTTCGGCAAGACCGCCGCAGTCATCGGCGGAAAGACCGCAATGGCAAAAGCTAAAAAAGCCATGATTGACGGCGTTGCCGGGAGTGATGTAAAGCTGCTCGATTTTATTGAATACGGCGGCGATTCGACATACGAAAACGGCGACGCGCTGATAGCGAATCCGACTGTCAGAGAAGCCGACATGATATTCGCAGTCGGCGGCGGGCGCGCATGCGACACGGGCAAATATGTTGCAGACAAGCTTGACAAGCCGCTGTTCACATTCCCGACCGTCGCTTCAAACTGCGCGTCGGTGACTGCCATCTCGGTCATATACAACCCCGACGGCTCGTTCAGGGAATACTATTATCCGAAGCTTGCAAACCACTGCTTTATAAACTCCGCCGTTATCGCGGATTCGCCGGAGCAGCTGCTGTGGGCGGGCATCGGCGACGCGCTGAGCAAGGAATACGAAGCTGTGTTCTCCTCAAAGGATGACACGCTCTCGCACACGCCGCTCATGGGCAAGCAGATAAGCAGGATATGCACCGACCCGCTGATAGAATACGGCGCGGAGGCTCTGGAATCCATAAGAGAAAAGAAAGCGTCGTTTGCGCTCGACCAGGTGACGCTCGACATTATCATATCGACCGGCATCGTCTCGAACATGATGAGCACGGTTGACAGCTACTACTATAACTCCACCCTCGCCCACTGCGTCTACTACGGCTCGACTGTAACCGAGCACGGGCATCACCATCTACACGGTGAAGTCGTTTCGCTCGGCGTGCTCTGCCTACTCGAGTTTGAGAAGGACGACAGCGAGGTCGAGCGCATAATGAAGTTCAACAGCTCGATAGGTCTCCCCGTCTGCTTCGACGATGTTGAAATAGACGAGAGCGAATTCGAAAAGATGGCGGACAAATTCGTTCAGACAACAGAATGGGCGCACATGCCCTCAGGCGTGACCCGCGAAGGCTTCATCGAAGCGATGAAATCGCTCAACGCCAAGGGCCGCCGATTCAAAGCGAAAAAATAAAATATTTTAAATAAAAACACGGTCTGATATTTTCAGGCCGTGTTTTTATATCGTGTACAAAATAATAAATATATTTATAAACTTTTAAGCAATTCTGCATATAGTTTTATTGACTTTTGGGCGGTGCAAGTTTAATATAAAACTAACAGAAATCTTTTGAGGCGGTGAAAGATAATGAAAAGCAAAAACGGACTTTCAAACGCAAGGTTCTGGATTCTCGTATGGGGTCTCGGAATTGCCGGACAGATATGCTGGAACATGGAAAACCAGTGGTTCAACACCTTTGTCTACGCGAAGATTGCAAAAGATCCGACGATAATCTCATGGATGGTCGGCGTTTCGGCAACGGCGACGACTATCTCAACTTTCCTATTCGGCTGCATCTCAGACAGGATAGGCAAGCGCAAGGTGATGGCTTCGGTCGGCTACATTCTCTGGGGCATATTCACCATTGTATTCGGTCTGACGCAGTATCTCGTGCGCGGCAGCACGGAGACTTCGTCCGTGCTCATGGCAGTCGGCGTTGCGGTCGTCGCGGCGGACGCGATAATGAGCTTCTTCGGCTCGATGGGAAATGATATCGGCTTCAACGCATGGGTCAACGACCACATGAACGACAAAAATAAAGGTCAGATCGGCGCGGCTCTTGCCACTCAGCCGGTCATAGGCACGATAGTCGGCACTGTAGCGGGCGGAATGCTCGTCGGCAGCAACGACAACTACATGCGCCTTTTCTTAGTCATGGGCGTTGCGGTTATACTCTTCGGCATATACTGCCTGTTCGCGATGAAGGACAGCCCGGAATTAAAGCCCAGCAAGCGCGGCACATTCGCCAAGCAGTTCTTCAGCATACTCAACTTCAAGAACTACATAAAGAACAAGGAGCTCGCCTGGGTCAATCTCTCGCTCTCCGTCTATTTCATAGCGTTCAACATGTATTTCGCCCATATCGGCAACTACATGATATATTATCTCGGCTTCTCCGCCGACATGATGGGATATATCGAGGGCGTTGCGCTCGTGCTCGCGATGCTGTTCACCATTCCCTGCACGAAGCTGCTCAACAATAACAAGGCTCCCCTGCTCTGCTTTATTTCAACTGTTCTCAACAGCATCGGAGTCGGTCTGCTCGGACTGTTTGTAAGACCCGAGAATGTCAACACAAACTCGATTTGGAACCCGATGCTTCTCGTCGGCGTTCTCCTGCTCGGCATGGGCTATGTGCTGTTCCTGCAGAGCAGCACGGTCTGGGGCAAGCAGCTCTATCCCGAGGACGCGAGAGGTCAGTTTGAGGGAATCCGTATTCTCTTCTTCGTGCTCATCCCGATGGTCGTAGC
>ERZ791859.1447-NODE-1447-length-10676-cov-2.021090_pt1 | contig 10676 bp, 8 predicted proteins | sample MGYA00509943_ERZ791859 | MGnify/ENA primary metagenome ERZ791859 (study PRJEB30046, sample SAMN00792065) | human gut metagenome | study: EMG produced TPA metagenomics assembly of the A metagenome-wide association study of gut microbiota in type 2... | reverse complement strand
CTTTATGGCGCCGCCACTGTGACCGGTGCGCCGCGCCGTTGTCGGCATCCTATACATATATTTTTATCAAAACAGAAAACACAAATCATGTTCAGCATAGTATTCACCATGTTGGCAGGTATGCTTATAGGGCATTTCCTGCGTGACGGAAAGAGACTGGAGAAGATAGAGAAGAGCACCTCCGTAACCATCTTCGTGCTGCTCTTCGTGCTTGGTCTTTCAGTAGGCTCAAACAGTGTGATAACATCAAATCTGGGACGTTTCGGATGGCAGGCAGCCGTACTTGCCATACTCGGAATGAGCGGAAGCGTCATCGCCGCGCGCGTTGTGACGCGGCTGTTTTTCAGGAAAGGAGGTGAGAAGGATGAAAAATAGTATGTCTGTTGTGGCTATGTTCGCCGCCGGATGTGTCGCCGGAGCGTATCTTGAGATAGACGCCGACATACACGGCATATCTCTCTGCATACTCTATGCGCTCATGTTGCAGGTGGGAATGGGCATCGGCGGCAACAGGGAACTGCGCGAGAGCCTGAGACATGTCAGCCCGAAGATATTGCTTGTGCCTGTCGCCACCATCACGGGCACGCTGCTTTTCTCTGCCGCCGCGAGTCTTCTGCTGAGCCGCTGGAGCGTGTTCGACTGCATGGCTGTGGGCAGCGGGTTCGCCTACTATTCGCTTTCGTCAATACTGATAACACAGTTCAAGGAGCCGTCGGTGGGTATGCAGATAGCCACCGAGCTCGGTACGATAGCCCTGCTGAGCAATATCATGCGCGAGATGATGTCGCTTGTGGCGGCTCCTCTCATACGCCGCTACTTCGGAAAGCTTGCTCCCATCTCCGCCGCAGGGGTTAACTCGATGGATGTGCTGCTGCCTTCCATCACGCGCTGTTCGGGCAAGGAGGTGATGCCTGTAGCCATCCTGCACGGCATGCTTGTGGACATGAGTGTGCCGTTCTTCGTGAGTCTGTTCTGCAGCATGTAGGGGTTAAACTCTTACATGCCGTCAGCCGTCGTGGCTGTCTTGCTGTCTGACTGTCGTCTGCCCATGCTTTTCCCTTACCGCTTCCGCCGTGTCGTATTCCGGTTTTAACCCAGATAGGTCATCAGAACGCCGGTTGTACCTTTAAGATTTATTGTCAGCTCTTCATTCTTCTTCCGTACCGCTGCCGTCATATTGTCTCCTGCTTTTTCCCAGTGTAGCCCTCTACATCTTCTGTAAAGCCGAATACAATCCGGATGACAGCAGTACGAAATGAGAATGGAAGCCTTATATTCTGTTAGGGTTTAACCTGCTTGAAATGTATATTTATTCATTCCGGAAGTAAAAAATATTGACAACGGAAAACGGGAAAGAGTGAGAGGGGGAGGAAGTGAGAAAGGGTGAGAGGGTGAGAAAGTGAGGGAGTGGGAGTGTAGAAAAGGCTTTTTGAGGACGCGGGACGGGGGTTGGAGGTTCGGGAAAGGTTTTTTGGTGGTGCGGAAGAGGCTTTTTGAGGGTGTGGAATGGGCTTTTTGGTGGTGCGAAAGAGGCTTTTTGAGGGTGTGAAAGAGGCTCTTTGGGGATGCGAAAGAGGCTCTTTGGCGAGGCGGAATGGGCGGTACGGATTGTCGGGATGGTGCAAATGGCTGATTGTCAATGATGTATGTGAAACGCTGAAAACTCGCGTATTTGCGCCCGAAGAGTCGTAAGGACAGAAAAACGGCGGTATTTTAAGGTTACGGTGAATATTTATTCATGACACAAAGTGTGTTTCCGTATATTTATGCAAAGCCGCGGTGTCAGTCTTCTATATACACATAACTGCTCTCAACGTGTATGGTCTCCTCGGCTATAAGCTGTTCCAGAGCCGTGTCGAGAGCGTCAGAGGGCAGCCGGAGCGAGAGCAGTTCGGTGAGGTGATGCCTCTTTCTGTCGTCGAGAAGTGCGGTTATCATGTTCCTCGCATCCATGAGCAGACGCTCGGTGTCGGGCATCCTCTTGTGCGCCAGGCACACGTCGCACTGTCCGCAGTCTGTCGAGCGCGGCTCATCGAAGTATCTCAGCAGCTGCCTGCTACGACATACGTTGTCGTTGGTGGCATATCCTATTACGGTGTTTATCCTTTTCGCGAACTGTTCCTTTCGGTCTTCGTACACGTCGCGGGTTATGATGAGGTTCTCGCCGTCCACCCTGTCGCGTGTATAAGTGATGAAAGGCGTCTTGCTCCGCGGCACGAAGTGGAGTATGCGTTTCTGTGTGAGCCCTTTCAGCAGGAGGTATATCTGCTGGCTTGTGAGTCCTGCCTGTGCGGCTATCATGTCCTCGTCGATGTAAGTGTAGTCGATGAACAGCGAGCCGTAGTTTCTCAGCAGGGTTGTTATGAGCCTGTCCTCAAGCGGCGAGAGTTCGCTGAGCATGTAAAGGTGGTCGCGCGAAATTAGGAAGACAATGCGCGGGTCGGAGTTCGGGTCGGTGTTGTATTCTATGTATCCGGCACGTTCGAGTATCTTCAGCGCGGCGTCGGTCTGTACCGGGAAGAGCCTGTATGTGCGGCAGAATTTCCTTATGTCGAACATGAACGTGTGTCCGCAGCCGTTGTTCACGGCAATCTGGAAGAATCCGGCGAGATGGTCGTACACGCTGCGGATGTATTCCTTCTCCGGAAACTCGTCGGCTATGCGCTTCTGGAGTTTGGTGTCGTCGCTGCCGTTATAGAGCATCACGGCATACGACTTCATTCCGTCGCGCCCGGCACGTCCCGCTTCCTGGAAGTAAGCCTCGAGCGAGCTGGGGCAGTCGAAGTGTATCACCACGCGCACGTCAGGCTTGTCTATGCCCATGCCGAAGGCGTTTGTAGCCACCATGACGCGCTTCACGTCGTCGTGCCACAGTTTCTGCCGCTCGTCCTTCACTGAGTGTTCGAGCCCCGCATGATAGAATGTCGCCTCCACGCCGTTCTCCTCCAGCCACCCGCTTATCTCCGAGGCGCGCTTCCGGCTCCTCACATACACTATGGCGCTTCCCCTCACGCTGCGCAGTATATGCAGCATCTCGCCGCGCTTGTCTGTGGCATGCCGCACGATGTAGGCAAGGTTCTTGCGCTCGAAACTCATGCGGAACATGTTGCCGTCCTTGAACTTCAGCTTCTCCTGAATGTCGTCGGCGACCTGTCTTGTAGCCGTTGCAGTGAGCGCGAGCAGCGGTGCCTCCGGTTTTATCTGTCTGATGTCGGCAATGTGAAGATATGACGGTCTGAAGTCATATCCCCACTGGCTGATGCAGTGAGCCTCGTCCACGGTAATGAAACTCACCTTCATGTGGCGCAGTTTTGTCTTGAACAGCTCTGAGGCAATGCGTTCCGGAGAGACGTAAAGCACCTTGGTGCTTCCGAGTATGCAGTTCTCGAGCGTGCGCAATATCTCGTGGCGCGTCATGCCCGAGTATATTGCGGCAGCCAGTATGCCGCGGCGGCGCAGGTTGTACACCTGGTCTTTCATCAGCGCGATGAGTGGGGTGATGACAATGCACACCCCTTCGGCGGCAAGAGCCGGCACCTGAAAGGTTATCGACTTGCCTCCTCCGGTCGGCATCAGTCCGAGAGTGTCGTGTCCGCTGCCGATGCTTTCTATTATGTCACGCTGTATTCCCCTGAACGCTGAGTGCCCCCAGTATTGCCGGAGTATCCTTGTGTATCTGTCAGAGCCGTTGCTCACGAAGGTCGGGTTTTGTGATGTTGTTTTAGAACGTGTGCGGTTCCGCCTGTACGTTATCCTCTTCTTCCGCCGGACGGATGTCCTCTATCTGCAGCTGAACCATGTTTTTCTTGAATACGTTGTCCTCGAGTGTGTAGGCGATGTCGAAACTGCGCTTCGACTTTATGTACCTTGCCGAGGCGCTCTGACCGAATGCTATGCCGTTGACAACGTTGCTCGACTTGGAGTCTACAAGCTCAAGCTTGATGTGTTCCTGCTCCCTTCCCACCACCTTACTCGTACCGTAGTCGTACACTCCCACCGTACAGAAGATGGGTTTCGGGTTGCACGGACCGAAGGGTGAGAACTTCTTAAGGTCGTTGTGCAGTCTTTTGGTGATGTCCTTGAAGTCTATCACGGTGTCGATGTTGAGCATCGCCTCTGTCTGTTCGGGCTGTATGTGGTTGTCGACGTATTTCTGGAACCGCTTCCTGAACTCGGGTATGTCGTCCCACTTCAGCGTCAGTCCGGCGGCATACGTGTGTCCGCCGAAGTTGAGAAGGATGTCGCGGCAGCTTTTTATAGCCGAATATACGTCAAAGCCCGTGACGCTCCGTGCCGAGCCTGTGGCAAGATCGCCGTCGCGCGTGAGCACAACTGTGGGTCTGAAATATATTTCCGTTAGGCGCGAGGCTACGATGCCGATGACTCCCTTCTTCCAGTTCTCGTCGTAAAGGACGATGGACGAGCGGTGACGCTGGCTTTCCAGACGAGCCACAATCTGGTTTGCCTCCTCGGTCATCTGCTTGTCTATGTCCTTGCGTTGTTCGTTGTAGCAGTCTATGTGCTTTGCTTTCTCCAGCGCATGCGAGAACTCTTTCTCCACAAGAAGGTCTACGCTCTCCCGTCCGTTCTCTATTCTGCCCGACGCGTTGATGCGCGGTCCTATCTTGAAAACGATGTCACTCATGGCTATCTCGCGGTTGTTCAGTCCGCAGATGTCTATTATCGCCTTCAGTCCGGTGCTCGGGTTCTGGTTGAGAATCTTCAGTCCGTGATAGGCGAGTATGCGGTTCTCGTCGGTCACCGGCACTATGTCGGCTGCTATGCTTACCGCACACAGGTCGAGCAGCGGCATGAGCCGTGAGAACGGAATGCCGTTGTTCTTGGCGAAAGCCTGCATGAACTTGAATCCGATACCGCATCCGCACAGATGCTTGAAGGGATAGGTGTCGTCGCTGCGCTTAGGGTTGAGGATGGCAACTGCCTGCGGCATGTCCTCGTCGGGCACGTGATGGTCGCATATTATGAAGTCTATGCCGAGCGATTTGGCATAGGCTATCTCCTCGGCTGCCTTTATTCCGCAGTCGAGTATTATGATAAGCTTCACGTTGTTTGCATGCGCATAGTCTATGCCTTTCTTGCTTAAGCCGTATCCTTCATCGTATCTGTCGGGTATGTAATATTCTATGTTGGAGTAGAACTGAAGCAGAAAGCGGTACACCAATGCCACTGCCGTGCATCCGTCGACGTCGTAGTCGCCGTACACCATTATGCGTTCTTTCCTTCCCATGGCGTCGTTCAGTCTGTCGACAGCGACATCCATGTCTTTCATCAGAAAGGGATTTATGAGGTCAGACAGTTGCGGATGAAAGAAGCGTTTGGCTGCCGACTCGGTCGTTATGCCGCGTTTTATGAGCAGACCGGCAAGAATCGGACTTATGTTAAGCTTTTCTCCTAACTCTTCAGCCGCCTTTATCTCTTCGGATGTCGGTGGTTTGTAATTCCATTTGAAAAGCATTATATAGTTTAGTTTTTTTATTCTGCATGAGGCGAATGTGCGGATTGACACGCACAAACTGCCCGTAAAGTTACAAAATAAAAATGGAAATCATTGTATGGATAATGCGTTTTTGTAAAAAAAACAGTGCAAGCGAGTGCAATGAAAGCTTGCTCTCAGATTGCCGAGCGCAGCCTGTTTTATGTAAAAACAGTGCAAGCGAGGGCGATGAGACTATGTTTTCAGATTGCCTTATTCGGTCAGGCATGTATAAAAAAAGGCTGCGGGGCAGGTCCGTTCCGCCTCACCTTCCATTCCATCCGGAATGTGCCGGTGCGTGCGTTTCCCTGCTCCGCAGTCGTGTAAGCGTTTGCCGTGCGGTTTTATTCACCGATGCCGGCTTTCTTCACGGCGTCCTCCATCTTCTTGCGGATGTCCTTAGGTATGGCGTTGATGTTCACCATGTAGTCCATTGTGTTGGCAACGATGAAGTTCTTCGACATATACCATATGCCTTTATAGTCACCGGCTTCACCCCATGAGTTCTTCACCATGTAGTATTCCTTGCCGTTCTGGTCCTTCGCGATACCGAAGATGAGCATTCCGTGGTCGTCTGTCAGCTCCCAGTTGTCAAAGCGTTCCTGACGCTTCTCCTGTGTCGGAGTGAGCTCCGGAACCTTGCATCCGAGCGAGTCGATGATGTTTGTCCTCTTCGAAGACGACAGTTTGAGCCAGCGTGCCATGTCGCTGCCTGCATAGCTCTGCATCGCGTCGGTGTCGTAAGAGTAGGCGAGACCTGAGCGTGTGAATCCTTCCTCGCTCACGTCACCGCCCCATGCCACTGTGTAACCGTTCATCACGGCGTTGTCGATGATGCGTGCCATGTCGTCGATGGGCAGGTTCCATGAACCAGGGTTGCGCCAGTTGTCCTGTACCTCAACCGGGAACTTGGTGTAGAAAGGATGGTGTGTGTAGCTTGTTACGGTGACATAGTTGTTCCAGTCGAGTCCGAGGCTTGCCGCAAACGACTTCGGAGTGTATGTCTTTCCCTCATATGTGAAGTTCTCCGGGCATTTTCCGAGATAAGCGTCGAGTATGCCCTGCAGTCCGACTTTCCACTGTCCGGATATCTTCTTAGCCTTGCTCCTCGAAACGGCGGCTACATACGGTTCCATCAGAGAGAAGAACTCGTTGAAGTTGTTAAGCGAGTCGCCGTAGAGAGAACCAGGGAACGGCATCGCGTCTTCGGGGCAGATGCCGTATGTTTTCAGCACATGATAGACGTCGTATGCCGATCCTCCCTGTGAGAACTGGCAGTCGCCGTGCAGTCTTACCACCTGAATGGCACGCTCCATGTAGTTCTTGTTAGCCACGAAAGACTCGCAGAGGTCGTATGTCTTGCCCGTTGCCTTGAGTATTTCGCTCTCAAAGAAGGCAAGCGTAGAGTAGTCCCAGCATGTTCCACTGCGGCTTTGGTCCTTGATACTTGTAATCGGATTCTCCTTGACAACGGTGAAAACAGGCTTGTTACTGTTCTCTTTCTTGTCCTGGGCGCTCACTCCCATGGCCACCATGGCGAGGAACGCAAGTGTCATTATCTTCTTCATAGTGTGTTGTTATGTAGTTTGTTTTTTATTGATTGTTCTGCATGAAAGCCTCGACATCTTTCGGATGATAAGGTATTCTCTTCTCTCCGATGAAGCGGCATCCGTCTTCTGTTATGAGGATATCGTCCTCGATGCGTATTCCTCCGAAGTCCTTGTAGGTCTCGAGCAGGTCGAAGTTGATGAACTCCTTGCAGTGTCCGCCGGCTTTCCATTCGTCTATGAGCGCGGGGATGAAGTATATTCCCGGCTCGTCGGTGACCACGAAGCCCTTCTGAAGGCGTCGTCCCATGCGCAGGGCGTTTGTCCCGAACTGCTCAAGATTGGGTCGTGTCTCCTCGTCGAAGCCCACGTTTGTCTGACCGAGACCCTCCATGTCGTGCACGTCCATGCCCATCATGTGTCCCAGTCCGTGCGGCAGGAACATGGCATGCGCGCCTGCTGCCACCGCCTCATCGGTGTCGCCTTTCATCAGTCCGAGCTCTTTCAGGCGTTCGGTCATCAGTCGGCACACTGCAAGATGGACGTCGAAGTATTTCACTCCAGGCTTCGCCACCTCCAGCACGTGGTCATGGCACGCCTCGACTATGCTGTATATCTCCAGCTGACGCTGTGTGAAGGTGCCGCTTACAGGCATTGTGCGCGTGTTGTCCGAGCAATAGTTGTTGATTGTCTCGGCTCCGGCGTCGCACAGCGCGAGCCGTCCTGCCTGCAGAACGCTCATCGACGGGTTGCCGTGCATTATCTCTCCGTGCTGGCTGTATATTGTGGGGAAGCTCGTCATGGCTCCGTATGAGTGGGCTATTCCGTCTACCTGACCGCCCACGAACTTCTCCGTCACCCCGGGACGTGTAAGCCTCATGGCAGTGGTGTGCATGAGATAGCCTATCTCCGCAGCCCTCTCCAGCTCCTCTATTTCCTGCTGTTCCTTCACCGAACGCATGCTCACCACCGCCTTTATCAGCTCCATGCTTGCGGCTTCCTTCTGCTGCACCGGGTGTATTCCGAGCAAATCGAATATCTGTATCTTTATGTCGTGGCGGTAGGGCGGCAGGAAATGTATCCTGCGTTTCTGCCTCAGAGCCTCGTTGCATGTGTTTTTCAGCGCGCGCATCGGTGCCGTGTGCTCCACGCCTACCTGTGCGGCGAGGTCGTGAACGCTGTCCACGCTGCCATACCATACGATGTCCTCGATGTCGATATCGTTGCCGAAGACAGTCTCACTGTTGTTGTCTATGTCGATGACTCCTACGAGTCCGTCTCTGTTCAGACCGAAATAATACAGGAACGAAGAGTCCTGTCTGAACGGATAATAGCCGTTGCTCGGGTAGTTACAGGGCGACTCGTTGTTGCCGAAAATAATTATTATGCCGTCGTTCACAAGACTTCTGAGCCTTGCCCGGCGGTTTACGTAGGTCTGTTTGTCAAACATATATTAAAAATTCGTGTCAATTGATTGCAAAGTTACAACTTTTATATTTAAAATGTGTAATTTTGCAGAGTGATTTAAACGTTTTTTTCGCAGATGGACAACAATACGGGGCTTGTGCTTGAAGGTGGTGGCATGCGTGGCGTTTTCACCACCGGAGTGCTCGATTCGTTCATGAAGCACGGTTTGTATTTTCCTTATGTCGTGGCTGTTTCGGCTGGGGCGTGCAACGGCATGTCGTATGTCAGCCGCCAGCCGCGCCGCGCGCGCATTTCCAACATCGACTATCTGGCGCGCTACGACTACATAGGGCTGCGCTATCTGTTCACGCAGGGCAGCATATTCGACCAGAAACTGCTTTACGACAAGTTTCCGAACAGCTACATACCTTTCGATTTCGACACGTTCTTCAAGAGCGAGACAGAGTTTGAGATGGTGACAACCAACTGCCGAACAGGTCTTGCCGAATATCTCTCAGAGCGTCACGACCGTCAGCGCGCGCTCGATGTGGTGCGCGCGTCGAGCAGCCTTCCGTATGTGAGCAAGATTGTCTTTGTGGACGGAAAACCCATGCTTGACGGGGGGATAGTAGACAGCATACCCGTGGAACATGCCATACAGAAGGGCTACAGCCACAATGTGGTGGTGCTGACCCGCAATAAGGGCTACCGCAACGACAGCCGCGACATAAAGATACCGCGCTTTATCTACCGCGACTATCCGCGTCTGCGCGTGGCGTTGAGCCACAGGATAGAGGTGTACAACCGCCAGCTCGACATGATAGACCGGCTGGAACAGGAGGGACGCATCATCTGCATACGTCCCCAGCGACCCATGGAGGTGGACCGGATAGAGAAAGACACGAAGAAGCTGGAGGCTCTCTACGAGGAAGGCTTCGCGCTTGGCGAAGCCTTCTGTAAGGATTATGGCGGCGCGAAGTAGCCGCGCGAATGTTCTCTGATGACGTGTCACGTCAGCGCAAGGCAGGTGTCCTGCCGCTTGCTTATGCCATTGTCTGCATTGTGTCCTGACTTTCCGCGTCAGCGTTTTCCTCTACGTATTTCGGCGACGGACCGTATTTGTTCTCCTCCTTCTGGCTGTCCTGGCAGTAGAATATGAGCAGGATGATGCCGTAGATGATTCCAGCCAGCAATCCGATGCCGATGAATCCCATTGCCGAACCTTCACTCAGAGCCTCCACTATTTCCTCCGACGACATCGAGCTCAGGTCTGCCGCGGACGCACTGCCACCGAGAGCGGCGATGACAAGAGAACATGCTACAATGATGTATATGGTTCCGCAATACCACCATCCGCTTCTGCCCGTGTCGTGCAGGCGGCGGAATGTGATAGGTATCATCGCCAAGCTCAGCAGAATCGACATCAAGGTTCCTATGAACGGTATGAACGAGCAAATGAAGTTGATGATGAATACCGTAAGGTAAGTCCACCAGAACTCCGAACGGCGCGAACGCCCCTTGAACTGTGTAATCTTCTTACATGCCGCGCTCAGCGCTTCTGTAAATCCCAACTGTGGAAGTACTGTCAATTCTCTCATGTTTAATTTAGGTTTTAAATGTGTAGCCCAACGTATTGTTATGTCGTCTGCTCCGGAGTGGGCTCCGTTTCTCCGTTGGCAGGCTTGTGTCGGTTGTGTCGCGGCGCGCCGTCTGTTTATCTCAGGCGCACCGGTTTCCCTTTCCGCGCGCTTTTCACCGCCGCGTCAAGAATCTCCAATACGGTCAGGTTGTTCTCCAGCGAGGTGAGGTCTGTCGGCAGCACCTTTATCTCTCCGCGCACGGCTGCCTTCAGATAGCGGAACGAGTCGTCGTATGGAGCTTCGAGAGGCGTGGGCTTCACGTCGCTCTCCTTCCCGTTCCTGTATAGTGACATGCACGACGGCGCGCTTTGGTATATATATCCCTTCGAGCCGTAGACGTACATGTCCTTGCGGTTCATGGGCCAGTTCCACGACGGCATAAGCTGCACCGTGACGTCTGGATATTGCAGTATGATTGTGGCGTCGTCGTCCACTTTAGGGTATTTTTCGGGTTTCTGGCTGTTTGTCACGGCATATACGCTCAGCGGCTTCCGCCCTCCGAAGAGCCACGTGGCGAGGTTGGCGCCGTAGCATCCGAAGTCGGTTATGGCGCCTCCGCCGTTCATCACCGGGTCGGTAAGCCACGTT
>ERZ791859.1438-NODE-1438-length-10717-cov-2.232883_pt1 | contig 10717 bp, 8 predicted proteins | sample MGYA00509943_ERZ791859 | MGnify/ENA primary metagenome ERZ791859 (study PRJEB30046, sample SAMN00792065) | human gut metagenome | study: EMG produced TPA metagenomics assembly of the A metagenome-wide association study of gut microbiota in type 2... | reverse complement strand
AAATTCTGGAAAGGAAATTACTAATCTTTTATTACAAAAAATGCTGTGGCTTAACGGTCGTCGTTAAAGCCACAGCTATTTATCTTTTTATTATTTTTTTATAGTCTATAACATAAATAAATACATACATAACAGCCATTAGAGCAAATCCGCCGATAACATCTATGACAGAGTGCTGCTTTAAGAATATAGTTGACATGCAGATTAAAATGCAAAGAACAAGAGATGCATATCTGACTGCCGGTTTATTTTTAAGTGCTTTACATTTTGCAAGTGCAATGTGTACAGCAAGCGAATTGTATACATGAATACTCGGAAATACATTAGTGGATGTATCTGTTTTGTAAAGTCCTTTTACGATTTTACCACATATATTATCAGGAATATATGAAGGACGAAGTGTTAATCCATTTGGATAAATCATGCATATCGTAAGTGCAAGGCTCATTCCTATTATAAGAGAGAGGGCAAATTGTACAAATTCTTTATCGGATGCTTTATAAATCATAAAAACACATGAGCCTACAACATAGAAAAACCATAAAATATATGGAATTATAAAATATTCACAAAATGGGATTTTATCGTCGAGGGGTGTATTTAAAATATGAATTCCGGGCATATCCGGTTGGATAAAATGCTCAAGCGTAAAAAACCATGGCATATATATGAATACATACAGACCATAAAGGCAACGTTTGATATATTTTTTATTTTCTTTATAACCCATAATAAAATAACCTTTCCGAAAACAAAGATATTTCATTATATCATTGATGCTGTTTTTATGCAATCAAAAGCTGAAACTTTACAAATTATATATCAATGTAATATAATAATAGGAACGATAAAAAACAAATGGAGAATGTTATGTTACAGCTTGAGCATGTAAAAAAGTCGTATGACAAAAAAGAAGTCCTTACGGATGTCACATATACATTTGAAGAGGGAAAAGTATATTCTCTTCTTGGTGGTGCAGGTGCAGGAAGAACCACATTGCTTGAGTGTATATGCGGTGATTTGTCTATAGATGACGGAACTATTGTCACAAAAGAAAAAGAGGATATATTTCTTGCTTCAAAACAGAGTATTCTTCCTATGTATATATCAGGTAATGAATTTATACATTATCTTTGTGAACTTCAGAAACAGGCAAGAGAGCCTGAGTATTATCTTGAACGCGTTGGTCTTGATGAAAAAATCCGCAGCAGAATGATATGTGAATATACATTTGAAGAAAAGAAAAGAATCCAGCTTGCGGCATATCTTGTTCAGAAACCATATGTTATTATGTTTGACGAACCTTTTGATTATTGCAGTGATGAATATATAGATATGTTTCTTCGTGTTCTTAATGAGGAAGCGGAAGGTCATATTGTAATTGTTACAACAGGTATATTTGCAATGGCAAAAAGGATTGCTAAAGATGTGCTTGTTTTAAGTAATGGCGAGATAAATGAAGTTACTTATGAGATGATAGATATTCCTGAAATTAAAAAAGCGATATTTGATATATTGGGAGAATTAGAAGAATGATTATTTTCAAGAAAATGTTTGCCGAGAAGATTCTGAGATTCCACGAAGCAATGAACAGATTCTCAGAGCTGCTTATGCGTATGCCGCATCTTGGTGACAAGATAAGAAATCAGATAGAAGAGAATGATAATTACAGATTAAAGATGACATTTGGCGTGATTGCCCAGATTGGCAAATTTTTATATGTCGGATTTTTTGTGTATCTGCCATACAGAATTATAGCACATTTTTGTCCGCTCATTGCATCACACAGAGAGCTGACAATGATATTTTTGTTTTTTATGCTTTCAACAATATGTGGAAGTCTGGCAAATACCACGCTTATGTCGATGGGTGACAGAGATTATCTTATGATAAGAATAATGTTAATAAGCCCGTACATGAATTTCCTCGGAAAGATTGTATACAAGATTGCGACAGATCTGGTTTATTTTACAATTATACTTACGATATTCGGTATTCCATTCGGACATAGTCTTGCACTGAGTATAGTTACGGCATCACTTCGTCCGGTTGGTGAGATGATTGCTATTATTATGTTTGATAAAATAAAAGCGATTTATAATAACAGAGGTATTTACAATGGATTAGTAATGGCATTATGCGTTATTATTGCATATGGAGTGCCGGTATTCCAGAGAAAGCTTTCATCAGAGTGGATGTCAGTAGTTCATCCGGGATTTGTAATATTTATGGTACTGATTGGTGCCGGGGCATCATTTTTCCTGTGGTGGTACAAACATTACAGAAAGATAATGAGAGAAGCTATGTATATAAAATGCGAAATGTAAGCGGTTTTTGAATGGAAATAGTTATTTATAGAAATAGAGCAGGGAGAAAGAGGTGGCTGATATGTCAGATAAGAAAAAGATTTATAATATAATCCTTAAAGCAGCGATAGCAGCCGGATTTATCCTTGTTTTCTGGTTTATATGGTATTATCATTACCGAGAAGATAAGGCTGGACAGATAGTTTTGAAGTCACGTTATACGTTCAGCGTCCGCATAGATTCTAACGGAAATGTAGTAAATGGCGAGGAGGACAGTGATTCGGTTGACCATACACTTGCGGATGCATTCGGCAATCTGAAGATTGATGAAATCGGTGATGTATGGATAAGAGAGTTTACTGCACAGTATACACAGAAATATCTTGCATGGTCAAAGCAGCTTAAAAAGATAACACTCAATAAAACCCAGATTTTAAATGAGAGCGAAAATACCGTTTTAATAAGTTTTTCAGCCGGAATGAATGAACATGATTCGGAAAATTTTGCTTCATGGAATGGTGTACTTGATGATGGAAGATTAAGCTGTGAGTGGGTTGTGTCATTTTACATAGATAATCATTACGACGGAACAGCTACTATTTATGTAAAATCAATTGATACACCTGAAGATTATGGAATTGCCCAATATAATCAGAATAAGAAAAATAATGTTGATAAAGTTGACGAGACACAGAAAAAGTCACTTACAAATTATGAGATAAAAAATAATACATTGTCAGTTACATATGATGGCGGTGAAAAGTATATTAATGTTCCGGTTGATACTTCAAATCTGCTTTTCTCAGGCGATTCAACGACTGAACTTAAAAAGGGAAGTTATTATATAAGTACGACAAAGACTGCATTTGTATATGGAGGAAAAGTATCGGGAAATAATAAGGTTCCTGTAACTCTTGTATATACAAATGACATGGGTGCTAACTGGATTACATGTGAAATTGATAAAATATACACATCTACATATTATTATGTGGAATTTTTTGATGAAAATTCAGGTGTCATGGCAGTTGGATATGATAAAAATGAGCAGCAGCAGTCATCACGGATTTATTCGACAACAGACGGTGGAGAGACATGGAACACGGTCGGTGCCGGACCTGCGACTAATATAATAAAAGGTATTAAGTATATTGACGAAAAGATTGGATTTTTCTGCTATGATTATGTTGACGGAATGGACAGCAATCTTTACATGACATCTGATTCAGGAAAGACATTTTCAAAGATAATCCTTGAACCACAGGAACTTGACAGTACAGCACTTGATGCCGTTTCATCCGGTCAGTCGTCATCTGCTGATAATAAGCTGAAGTGGTCTGATGTATATAAGGAGGCTCTTGTGCCTGTATATGGAAGCGACGGAACAATAACGGTATACCTTACGCAGGGAGCCGGCGGCGTTTATAATAACGGAAAAACGGCAGCCATGTATCAGTCAACAGATAAGGGCACAACATTCAAATATATTGGACAGTATGAAATCAACAAGAATAATTAGCAATAATCGTTATAGGAAAAAATTTATAAAAATACCTGAAATTGCATAAAACTTGATTGATTTCATACTTGAAAAAAACACGATAGTGTGGTAAAATTTATAAAATTTGAGAAAAAAGGCAATTTTTTGTCTTTTTTTTTGTCCAAAATACGAAAGGAACAGGTGGCATTCATGAAAGCATTTTTAATACTTGAAGACGGAACAGTGTTTAGCGGAACCAGCATTGGTGCTGAACGTGAAGTTATAAGTGAGATTGTCTTTAATACGTCGATGACAGGATATTTGGAGGTTCTTACTGACCCATCATATGCAGGACAGGCAGTAACAATGACATATCCATTAATTGGTAATTATGGTATCTGCTATAAAGATATGGAGTCTTTAAAGGCATGGCCGGATGGATTTATTGTGAGAGAACTTTCCAGAATGCCAAGTAACTTCAGATGTGAAGATACTATACAGAAATTCCTCGTTGATAATAATATTCCGGGTATAGCAGGAATCGACACAAGAGCACTTGCTAAGATTCTTCGTGAAAAGGGTACGATGAACGGAATGATTACAACAAATGAAAATTATAATCTTGAAGAGGTTCTTCCTAAGATTAAAGAATATACAGTTTCAGGCGTTGTCAAAAAGGTTACATGTAAAGAGAAGAGTGTACTTAATGGTGATGGATTTAAAGTTGCTCTTTTGGATTTTGGTGCAAAGAAAAATATTGCTCGTTCATTAAATAACAGAGGCTGCGAGGTTACTATCTATCCTGCCGAGACTAAGGCAGAAGAGATTCTTGCTTCAAATCCTGACGGAATTATGCTTTCCAACGGTCCTGGAGATCCTAAGGAATGTACGGAAATTATTGAAGAATTAAAGAAGCTTTATGCAAGTGATGTGCCTATGTTTGCAATATGTCTCGGACATCAGCTTATGGCTCTTGCAACAGGTGCAGATACTCACAAGCTTAAATATGGACATCGTGGTGCAAACCATCCTGTAAAAGATCTGAAGACAGGCCGTGTATACATTTCATCACAGAACCATGGATATGTTGTAGACGAGACAACACTTGATCCGAATGTGGCTAAGCCTGCATTTGAAAATGTTAATGATAAGACTAATGAGGGTCTTGAATATGTAGGTAAGAATATATTTACGGTTCAGTTCCATCCGGAAGCATGTGCAGGCCCTCAGGATACAGCATATCTTTTTGACAGATTTATTGACATGATGAAGATGAAGAAGGAGGAACAGTAAGATGCCAAAGAATCCCAATATTAAAAAAGTATTAGTAATCGGTTCAGGTCCTATTGTAATCGGACAGGCAGCAGAGTTCGACTATGCCGGAACACAGGCTTGTCGTTCATTAAAGGAAGAGGGCATAGAGGTAGTCTTAGTCAATTCCAATCCTGCTACAATCATGACAGATAAAGATATTGCTGATGAGGTATATATTGAACCTCTAACAGTAAAAGCATTAGAGCAGATTATTTTAAAGGAAAAGCCTGACAGTATTCTTCCGACACTCGGTGGACAGGCCGGACTTAATCTTGCAATGGAAATTGCAGAGACAGGTTTCCTTGATGAACATAACGTAAAACTTATCGGTACAACTGCACTTACAATTAAGAAAGCAGAAGACCGTCTTATGTTTAAAGAGACAATGGAAAAAATCGGTGAGCCTTGTGCTGCTTCGCTTGTTGTTAATGATGTTGAATCAGGTGAGGCATTTGCAGCCAAAATCGGTTATCCTGTAGTTTTACGTCCTGCATACACACTCGGCGGAAGCGGCGGTGGTATCGCACATAATGTAACAGAATTAAGAGAAATTCTTGAAAATGGTCTCCGTCTTTCAAGAGTTGGTGAAGTTTTAGTAGAACGCTGTATCGCAGGCTGGAAGGAAATCGAGTACGAAGTTATGCGTGACAGCAACGGTAACTGCATTACAGTCTGCAACATGGAAAATATCGACCCTGTAGGTGTACATACAGGTGACAGTATCGTAGTTGCACCTTCACAGACACTTTCAGACAAGGAATATCAGATGCTTCGTACATCTGCATTAAATATTATTGATGAACTCGGAATAACAGGTGGATGTAATGTGCAGTATGCACTTAATCCTGACAGCTTTGAATACTGTGTAATCGAAGTAAATCCTCGTGTCAGCCGTTCATCAGCACTTGCTTCTAAGGCAACAGGTTATCCGATTGCCAAGGTTGCAGCAAAGATTGCACTCGGTTATACACTTGATGAAATCAAGAATGCAATTACAGGAAAGACATATGCAAGTTTTGAGCCTGCACTTGACTACTGTGTAGTTAAGATTCCAAGACTTCCGTTTGATAAGTTCATCTCTGCAAAGAGAACACTTACAACACAGATGAAAGCAACCGGTGAAGTAATGAGTATCGCCAACAACTTTGAGGGCGGTCTTATGAAGGCTATCCGTTCACTTGAACAGCATGTTGACAGTCTGATGTCATATGATTTTACAAAGCTTACAGATGAAGAACTTCTCGAAGAACTTGCAATTGTAGATGACAGAAGAATCTGGAAGATAGCTGAAGGTTTAAGAAGAAATATTCCTGCTGAAAAGATGCATGATATTACAAAGATAGACCTTTGGTTTATTGATAAACTCAAGATTATTGTAGAGATGGAGAATTCATTAAAGAATGAACCGCTCACAGAAGAACTTTTAAAAGAAGCAAAGAGAATTGAATTTCCTGATAATGTAATAGCACAGCTTACAGGAAAGACAGAAAAAGAAATCAAAGAATTAAGAGATAAGTATGATATTCATGCTGCTTTTAAGATGGTTGATACATGTGCTGCTGAGTTTGAGGCAACAACACCTTATTATTATTCAGTATTCGGCAGTGAAAATGAAGCTGTAAAGACTAATGACAAGAAGAAAGTTCTTGTACTTGGTTCAGGTCCTATAAGAATCGGACAGGGTATCGAATTTGACTTCTGTTCAGTTCATTGTACATGGTCGTTCAAAGAGCAGGGATATGAGACAATTATTATTAATAATAACCCTGAGACAGTATCAACTGACTTTGATATTGCCGACAAGCTTTATTTTGAGCCATTGACACCGGAAGATGTACAGAATGTAGTTGATTTTGAAAAACCTGACGGAGCAGTAGTACAGTTTGGTGGACAGACAGCTATCAAGCTTACGGAAGCACTTATGAAGATGGGTGTACCTATTCTTGGTACAAGTGCGGAAGATGTAGATGCTGCCGAGGATAGTGAGTTATTTGATGAAATTCTTGAAAAATGTGAGATTCCAAGAGCTAAAGGTCAGACAGTATTTACTGTAGAAGAGGCTTTAAAGGCAGCCAACGAACTTGGCTATCCTGTACTCGTAAGACCTTCATACGTACTTGGCGGACAGGGTATGCAGATTGCTGTATCAGATGAAGATGTAGTTGAATTCATGAACATCATCAATAGAATTAAACAGGATCATCCAATTCTTGTAGATAAGTATCTCATGGGTAAGGAAATAGAAGTAGATGCTGTATGTGACGGTGAAAATATTCTCATTCCTGGTATCATGGAGCATATCGAGAGAGCCGGAATTCACTCAGGTGACAGTATTTCAGTATATCCTGCAAAGTCACTTACACCTAGAATTACAGACATGATTGTTGATTACACTGCAAAACTTGCACGTTCACTTCACGTAAAGGGCTTAATCAATATCCAGTTTATTGTATACAACGACCAGGTATATGTAATTGAGGTAAATCCTCGTTCAAGCCGTACAGTACCTTATATCAGCAAGGTTACAGGTATTCCTATTGTAAAACTTGCAACAAAGGTAATCACAGGAAGCAAGATTACAGATATGGGTTACGAACCGGGCTTACAGAAGAAATCAGACTACTATGCAATCAAGATGCCTGTGTTCTCATTTGAGAAAATCCGTGGTGCAGATATCAGCTTAGGACCTGAGATGAAGTCTACAGGTGAGTGCCTTGGTATTTCAAAAGATTTCGATGAGGCACTTTACAAAGCATTCCAGGGTGCAGGAATATGTCTTCCAAAGCATAAGCAGATTATTATGACTCTCTGCGATGCAGATAAGGAAGATGGTGTAGATATAGCACAGAGATTTGAGGCACTTGGATATAAAATTTATGCTTCAAGAGGAACAGCTAAAGTATTGAAGGAACATGGTGTCCATGCAATTCAGGTAAATAAGATTGGACAGGAAGCACCAACACTTCTTGATTTAATTCTTGAACATAAGATTGACCTTGTTATTGATACACCTGAAAATGGTATTGAGAGAGCAAGAGACGGTTTCCTTATCAGACGTTATGCTATTGAGACAGGCGTTCACTGCCTTACTAGTCTTGATACAGCTCATGCACTTATTTCAAGTCTTGAGCATGCATTTAACAATAGGGATCTTTCAATTGTTGATATTGCAGAAATATAAAAATTACATTGCAGGCACGTAACAGAGGTGGCGTGTAAAGCTTAAAAGAGGCTGCTTTCATAGGAAGGCAGCCTTTTGAAGTTATAAGATAATCCTGTTAAGACGGGAATAAAGGAGAAAAGATGCTTAATCTGAATATAAATTGCGATATTTTGCAGGAAAAAAATATAGTTAGGTTTAATGGTGCAGCACTTGAACTTATGAGGTATGAGGGGCAGGAAATACAGGTAAATACATATATTTATCTTGAAAAAGACGGTAAAAAATATCAGTTTATAACATATAATCACTGCGATGCACAAAAAAATGTATCGCTTGACAAAAAAATAATATGCGAGGAAATACAAAATTATGAATTTCCGGCAGAAACAAGAAAGAACCAGATAATATATTATCTACCGCCTGAGGGAAAAGAAGAGACAGCACTTACGAAGCTTACAAGAAGACGTGAGCAGGATGATTATGATGGTGCATTTCCGGGAGATAATGTGTCAGGCTGTGAATATTTTGCATGGCTTAATGGTGAGGGTGATGACAATTATATGGTGCTTTTATCAACTAAAAATCTTACAATGGTTTTCAGGCCGCAGTTTATGGATAAATTCGGCATAGATATGCTGGCACAAAGAAATCATGAGTTGTTTGAAAATGTATTTACAGAAGGAAATGTTATAAAATTTGATGGTGCTTTGATGGGAATTGTAAAAATTTCTGATATTTATGCAGTAGAAACATGTATTTACATTGAAAAAGACGGTGAAAAATATGTATACAGATGTCTTGAAAAATTCGATGAATGCCGTGAAGAGATAATTAAAAATACAAGATTTTACCGCGAAATAAGTTTTTGTAAAACGGAAGAATTTGATATTCCGGATGAGTCGGAATATGCGATGCTTGATTGTTATATTTCATATGATGATAAACCGGTTACGATAAAGAAAACAGGCAGGGCACAGTACGGAAAATATGTTCCGTTTGAAGATAAAGATGTCGAGGCAAGAGGCTGTGGATATTTTAATGCAGTGCTTGAAAACCAAGTGGATAAAGACAGTGAAAATATAATTTATCTCACGATTGAGGCATGCCGTAAGACAAGGTATAAAAAGTTGAAAAACATGCTTTGATGTGTTAAAATAAATACAATTTAACATGATTGGAGAACAGTATGGACGCTAGAAGAGCACAGGATTTATTAAAACATATTACACAGGATGAAGATTATGGCTTAAAGGCTATGCAGAAGGCATCACTTGCAGAATGTATATCAATGGTTAATAATGTTCTTCCTGAATGCCAGAAAAAGGCATATGAAGACGGCAATGATAATGATGCGGGCTTTTTTTCAAAGATGACAGAAAATTACAGAGCACTTATAATTGACAAGATAAAGGAAGAAAATCTTTTATGGATTGCATATACAGATTTGACAGGATATCCGTATATGATTGATGGTGACATGATTGTTATCTATGATTTTGCGGCAGCAAAGCAGATTGAAGCAGACCTCAATAAAGCAGGATACAGAGTTACATTCGGCAATGTTGACAAGGATGCTTTCAAAACAGAGATTGCACATATGTACAGAAACGGTTATAAGAAAATCCGTTTTATGGATGGAAAGATGGAACCTTTTGTTGTAGAAAGAGAAGAGTTATATCCGTATGAAGAATTTTTCAAAGATGATTATATAACTAATCCGGGACTTCAGGCTGCGATGCTCAATTATTTTCAGGAATTCAGAAAGCAGGCTCCGCTTGAAAACAGAGGTGATATATTAAAACGCCGCGAGCAGATTATGATTGATATGATGCTCAATGCTGAATATATGGTTCCTTGTGTTAAGGAAGAGACTGAAGAAGAGGTTGAGATTTCGCATCATTTTATAGACATAACAGACCGTGTTACAGAAAAAGAAGAGGGTGAGCATGTGATTGCCATCCCCGTATTCACAGATGGTTTTGAGATGGACAAGTGTTATGAAGGACATCATGAGAATATGCTCTATAAGTTTGATGAACTTGTATCGCTTATGGATGAGCTTGGAGCTTCAGGCATAATAATCAACTGTCTCGGTATCAGCTATTTTATGAGAACAGCACTTATGAAAAAGATACTTAAATAAATTTTTGACAATTTATATTAAAAATAAAAATAACCCGGAATTATCACAGACTTTGTAAGGCTGTGGATACATTCCGGGTATATTTATGTCTGTGCCTGATTACTTGAGGAAATCCTGGCGCATAGGATTAAATACGTCTACAAGTTTTCCTTCTTCAAGACAGGTAACACCATGTTCTACGTTAGATGGCATGTAAACGCTGTCGCCTTTATTTACAATCTTAGTCTCACCGCCGATTGTGAATTCAAAACTTCCCTCAGCAATGTAAGTAATCTGTAAATGCTCATGTTTGTGAAAATTTCCCTTAGAAC
>ERZ791859.1419-NODE-1419-length-10842-cov-4.494670_pt1 | contig 10842 bp, 8 predicted proteins | sample MGYA00509943_ERZ791859 | MGnify/ENA primary metagenome ERZ791859 (study PRJEB30046, sample SAMN00792065) | human gut metagenome | study: EMG produced TPA metagenomics assembly of the A metagenome-wide association study of gut microbiota in type 2... | reverse complement strand
GCCCTGTCTCCCAGTTGGAAATAGCCGCGCGCCCCAGATTCATGGCTTCCGCCAGCTCGCCCTGCGATAGGTTCGCCGCTGCTCGCAGGGTGCGAATCCGCTCGGCATAGACCAGCTTGTTCTCGCAAATGCTCGTGGCGATAGGCGCATCAGTGTGAGTGTCGGACATTCCCCGCTGGGTGGTGTCAAACTTTCTGCGCGGCATGGCGTTTCCCTCCATTGTCGATTTACTGTGTACAGTATAGTACACAGAGCGGCGGATGTCAATGCGGGGCGCAAAGGAGAAGGATAAATGGAACGAAAAATCTACCTCTATGACCGTGGATTCTGGGTGCTTTTTCGGATGCTCGGCATTTTCGCGGCGGCGTTGTCGCTGTTTCTGACCTTGTGCTTTATTATGTGGATTCGCGAGTGGGCATTCCTGCTGGCGATTCTTGCAGGCATTGTGGCAACTGTTGCGCTCCTGATGCACAGCCGATGCACAAAGCGGCAGTATGTGGTGCTTGCAGATGGACGGTTGACCGTCGGGGAAGTGTTCGGACAGGCAGAAAAGACGTTCCCGCTGGATGCGTTCCCGTATGCGTATCTGTATACAAACATGAAGCATTGGGAAACCGTTGTGCTGAGCAGAAAACCGCTGACGGCGGGGCGAATCCGCGGGCTGTTCCAGCTGAATCTGGCGAACAGGCGGAATGATATTGTGCGGATTCCCTGCTCCTTCACCAAGCAGGGCAGGGAGATTCGGGCGTACTTCGCGGGGTTGTATGCGCTGGAAGAGGTGCGGTGAGCAGGAAAAGCGGACGTGGGCGGCGAATACAGAAGATGGAGGACCCAAGGAGCAGAAACGAGGAATGCACGAATGTTTCGAGAGGCAATTATCGCGGTTACAAAGGCTGCGGACTGGTACGCGCTTCATCCGCTGACGGTGGAGGAGCTGCGGGAAAAGAACATCGGTAGTAGCGTCAGCATCCGCTATTCGACGCTGGGGAAAAACATGACCCCGATGGGCAACTATGAGCCGTCGCCCATCAACGAGGGCGTGGACAATGTGCGGAAAGGGCAGTTCCGCCGGGAAATTCCCGAAAAAGCCGCAGAATACTTTGCGTATTATCTGGATGAAGAGGGAGAACTGCTTTGCGTGGAAATGAGGGAAAAATCCTGCCTTCGGGAAAAGGAACTGGTGACCGTAGAAGCGCACCGCATGCTGGACTGGACGGATAACATCAGCATTTATAGCTATTCCGCCAACGGCGGACCTATCAGCGAGCTGATGGTTTATGTTCGCGACGACCGCAAGCGTGTGACGGCGCGGGGGGTTTGGTGTTTCAGTCGCGGCGAGAAAATGTGGTTTTATGGCTTGCTGCTGACCTGCTTTGAATATCACGAGAACGGCAAACCCGCCGCCAGCATCTCGTATAGATTCATTCTGACTGATAAGCAGTGGGACAAGATGCGGAACGGTACGATAGAAGAACCATTTGGGTACAAGGTGCGGATTGAGTAGAAGGGGAGCATCGCAGATGCCAAAAAGCAAAAAATCGGACTTGACGGGTGTAGTCATGTGGGCAGTCATCATCGCGCTTGTGGCGGGGATGTTCTGGGTGGCTGGGTTTGAGACGCTGGAAAAGTGGCGGCATCCGGCGCAGAACGGCGTTCCGAACGTCTTTCAGGAGGACAGAGAGTATTGGAGCCACGTCAATTCGCCCATCGTCGCGGGAAATCGCCTGTATCTGCTGTTTGATGCGTTGCAGCTTGTGAAGGTCTACGACTTGCAGGGCAATTATCTGTATACAGTCAACATGACCAACAAGAATCATCACGGCATTTCTGCGCTCTATGCGAAGGACGACGAAATGTACTTTCGGGAGCAGTCGGAACTCTACTGCTTCAAGGCGGATCAATTCGTTCAGCGGCTGACGGGCGACGCGGCAGAGACAATGCTGGAAACGCTCCGGGCGGAGGAATGCCGCCGGACAGAGGACGATGCCGGAAATACCTACCTGCTTTCGGGCGTGGACATCGTGAGGGAAGCGCCGGATGGCGAGCAGACAACCATCCTGCATCGGTCACCCCTGCTGAACATCTATCAGGATTATCAAATCATCTTCTGGGCAATTGCTTTCGCAGCGCTGGCGACGGCGTGCATTGCGCGCTTCATTGCCAACAGTCGGGAAGTGCGCCAAAGGGAAGAAAATGCGCGCGGCGCAAAGTGAACATCATCCCCCGCGGTTCTCGGCGTTCCTGCCGGGAATCGCTTTTTCTTGCGAAAAAATCCGCGCGAATTGTAAAAACAGCCCCCGACGCTGGGAAAAAGCAGGAGAACAAACACGCCGCCGCGAATAAAGAAGAAAGGAAAATCAGATGAAAGGAAGGGAGGCACGTTGGCGAAGACACGCGCGAAGCGGTATGTGCCAGATGTGGTGGGCAAGGTGGCGTTGGTGACGCTGATTATGAGTTTCATTCTGGGCGCAATTTCGATTACGTCGTTTGAAGATTGGCTGCATCCGATGCGGGACGGCGTTCCGACCATCTTCCGGCGGGACAGCGAATATTGGAGCGAAGCAGAAGCGCCGATTGTTGCAGAGAACCGTCTGTACCTGCTGTTTAACACCCTGAACATCGTGAAGGTTTACGATTTGCAGGGAAATTATCAGTATACCATCAATTTTTCCAACAGGCGGCGCAACGGACTCTCTTCTCTTTGTGCGCAGGGCGATGAGATGTACTATCGGGATACGTGGGACAAGTCCGAAATCTACTATTATAAGGATGACCAGTTCGTGAAGATGCTGACGGACGACGAACAGAGTGTCCTGTACGATACCGCATGGCAAAACGGCTTTCGGCATGACGATGACGACGGGAACACCTACTATCTTTCGGGCGTGAACATCATGAAGCAGACGCCCGACGGTACACAGACGGTGCTTGTCGCGCGCCCGTTCCTGCTGAACCTCTTCCAGACGCGCGGACTTCTCTGGGCGTTTGGGTTTCTGGCGTTGGTGACGCTGCTGGTTTTGCAGGAGTATTTTTATTGAGGGAAGGGGCATCGGGATGCTGGATATTCTCGCAATTAAAGCGGACGTGTATCAGCTGGAGCGGCAGGGGAAACGCCTCCCGGTTTACCGCTATCTGCGGGAGGTGTGGCAGAAAGAGCCGCCGTCCGAAGGGTTGACCGTGCTGGCGTTGCAGCAGATGGTAGACTATGTGGAATATGTGGATGACTTGACGGTGCTGGGTGAACCGTGGGAAGCAGAAAACGAGTATGATCTATATCAGGATTTTCTGCTGGATGTGATTTCGTGGGGGCTGCAAAAGTATCGCGCGAAAAAGCGGTTTTTGTGGCAGATTTGCTATTATGTCAATGCGTGGGCGACATTCTACTATATCTTTGGCAGAGAAATTACGCAGGATAATGTGGAGCAGTGGACGAAAACGCTTTTTGAGGAAGCAAAGGAGCGCTATCCGGACAGCCTGCTGTTTGAATTTATTCCCCACGTGGCGCAGCTTGATTATGTCTGGTTTTACCGCCTGACCGATGAACAGCGGCTGCAAATTTGCTTGGAGGTGGGGGAATGGAACTTGCAGAAGAATAATATGGATCAGGCTGTGCAGTCGTATTTTGATGATGCGTTGACGTGGTATCGGGACAACGGCAGGAAACTTCTGGAAGCAAAAAACAAGACGAATAATTGAAGGAGGACACCCCATGAGCAAGCAGAACCCCAAAGAACAAAGCGCCTACAACAACAAGTTCGACGGCTTGATGAACGCCGCCCCGCACAAACGCTACAAGAGTTTCGCCGTGACCGTGACGGATTGGGAATCGGTCTGGCTGGACTGCGACCCGAATCAGCCGTTGCCAGACGAGGGCGTAATTTCCGTATGGCCGGAGGAAATGTTCGCCGCCGCCGTCTGCACGGATAAGCCGTTCTTCAAGATGGACGTGCATGACTTCTGCGACCTGCTGGAAGCGCACCCGGACGCCACGATTCGCGTCTTCCCGAACGGCAAAAACTGGACGGATACGGCGGCGGAAGATTTGCTGGAGGACATGCTGGAAGAACTCGACCGGGTGGAGTGAGGGCGTGGCGAATGGATGACTGGTTTGCTGGGCTGATGTAAGAGGGAGAAACAATATGAAAGCGAAGCGTATTTTCTTAGCGGTATTGTTGACGGCAGCTCTGTCCGTCTCATGCGCAGCCCCGGCGGTGCTGGCGGAATCCCCCGCCGTGCCCGAAGTGACGACCATCACCGTCTTCCGCCCCAACCTTGGGGAAGAGGACTACATGGGCTTGCAGTCCGCAGACGGCGAAACGCTTCTGCCGCCCGCGTTTGCATCCATTGAGGTGGTGGGCAAATTCGCGATTGTGTACAGCGACGAGACGGATTCGTTCTACCTCTATGATTGGCAGAAGCGCGCGTTCGTGGCGGAATATCCGATGATGTACACAAGCGGCGATTACATCGTCATTGCGGAATCGTGGGAAGACGGGAACTACGGGCTGTTAGATCAGTCCGGCGCGGTGGTGACGGAAATGCAGTGGCTTTGGATGGGCGGTGTGGCGGACGATGTCGTCTGGGTGGCGGCGGATGAGGATACCATGCGCGTGAATCTGCTGCATATTCCGAGCGGAGAGATGCTGCTGGATGAATGGGCGGACTACTGCACCGAGTTTTCCGGCGGATATTCGGGATTCGTCCGCGACGGGCATGTTTTCTTCGTTGATGCGGAAGGCAATGTGCAGGAAACGAGCTTCGTGAGTGTGAAAGAATCCAGAATCGACGGCTGCTTTGAAGTTCAGACAGAAGACGGGGTAACAGGTTACTATCAGCCCCAAAGGGGCGGTTTTATGGATCTGACCATCGAGGATGCGCCGGGCGCATGGAACACGCTGCTCGAAAAGCGCGGCAGAAATCTCTTCGTGCGCAAGATTCATCCGACATCGGAAGAGGTGCTTGCGGTTGCAGACATTGCAGTCCGGGCGTATCAGCGAGAGAACAGGCAGTATCTTCCATTTCTTGTGCAGTACGATTCAGAAGCGGATGTGTGGCTTGTGTATTATGCAGGCTTCGACGAGGACGGTGACATGACACTCGGCGGCTGGAACATTGCCGTTGATGCGAAAAACCTGCAAGTGCTGCGCGTCTGGAGCGACGAATAAGCGCGGCACGGCACAAATCCCCCGCACACAACGATTTGGAGGTGATTCCCCCATATGAAAAAGTTGATTTCCCTGTTCACCGCGCTTTTCCTGCTGATGTCCGCCTTGCCCGCACAGGCGGAATCGCCGGAAATATCGGACTTGCTCACGGAATATTACAAAGAGCGGCAGGAACTTCCGTTCGGGCTGACGGAGGACGAGCTGACCTGCGTGGACGGCGTGCTGTATGGGCGGGACATCCTGCTGCTGTATCCAAAGACGCGAACAAATTCCTGCTTCGTGATTCCGGACGGCATCGGCTATGTCTGGGACTTTGCCTTTATGGACAATGATTCGCTGGAAAAGGTCGTTGTGCCGGATTCCTGCAAGATACTGGGCGCGTATGCGTTCTGGGCGTGCTCGAATCTTGCGGAAGTAGAATTTGGCGCGAACAGCGAACTGCTCATTGTGGATGACTTCTGCTTCAGCGAATGCTATGCCTTGCAGCAGATACGGCTGCCGGATTCGGTGTATCTCATCGGTGAAGCGGCGTTTTCCTACACGCAGATTCAGCGGTTCGTTTTCCCGGAAAAGATAGTGTTCATTGGCGACCAACTCTTCTGGGGAACGCCAGTGACGGAGCTGACTTTCCATGCGTGGAGTTTGCCCCAATACATTGGAAGCGAATATTTCAGCACGGGTGATGATGATGCAGAATACCGCATTACACTGCCCTTTGATGCGGACGCTGACCGCTATTTGGGCAACGCAGAATATGTGATGCAGAAAAAGAATGTAACGGTTCTTTTCTGCGAAGATACGGATATGCCGGAGGATGAATAAGCAACATCACACCCCGACGGCGCACATCCCCCAAAACGGACGCGCGCCGCTTTTTGGTGCCCTCCTCCGCGAATCGGGTGACATGAAATCCTTGCATTCGTCCATCGCCTTGTTGAAACCTGCCTTGATTTTGGCAAAAAATCTGGTATAATAGTACCAAATCACGAGGAATTATCCTCCGGCGAAAAGGGGCGAGCAGATGCTGAGAATTGCCATTGTGGAAGATCACGAAAGCGACGCGAAGCGGCTGACTGCCCTGCTGGAAGCGTATGCGCAGAAGAATGGCAAACGCTTTGCCATTACATGGATTGCGAATGCCAATACGTTTCTGGATTCGTATCAGCACCAGTATGAGCTGGTGTTTATGGACATTCGGATGCCGGGGCTGAACGGGATGATGGCGGCGCACGAGCTGCGGGAGATGGATCACACGGTGGTGCTGGTGTTCCTGACGAGCTTGGCGCAGTATGCGGTGGAAAGCTACGAGGTTGAGGCGACGGACTATATCCTGAAGCCCATTACCGCCGCGGCGCTGGACTTGAAGCTTCCGCGCATCCTGAACCGCTGCATGGTAGAATCGGAAGAGGAAGTCGTCATCCAAAGCGGCGGCACAACGACGCGCCTGCGCCCGAATGAGCTGCACTATGTTGAAATCTATGACCATCATATTCAATTTGTCACCGCATCGGGGATTATGCGGTCGTATGGGACGCTGAAAGCAGTGGAGGATGCCCTGCCGGATGTATTTTTCCGCGTCAACAATCAGACGATTGTCAATCTGCGCTTCGTGACGCATGTGGGCAGCAATGACACGACGGTGGCGGGGCGTACCTTCCCCATCAGCCGCGGCAGGCGCAAGGAGTTCCTGTCCGCGCTGCACCTTGCGGGCATGGCGGAGTAAGGAGGGAGAATCATATGCTGACATGGGAATACCTCGTAGATACAGTGCGTGACGATTTGCCGTTTATCCTCTCCGTCGGTACGGGCTGCGCAATTTCGGCATCCTGCTTGGAGAAGCGCAAGCACTTCTACCTGCGCGTCGCGCTGACGCTTCTGTTGGCATTCTGCTGGATGTATGGCACCCGCCCGTATGTGGGGCTGAACATGCAGGGCACAAGAATGGGCATAATTCGCTATATAACAGCGTTTGTGCTGTTCATGCTGTCCGTTCCCTTTTGCAGCCGGGCAAATTTCTGTCAAGCGCTGTATGCGGTCACAGTGGCGTATTCGATTCAGAATATGTGCGAAAGAATCATCCATATTCCACGCTATTCGCTGCCGAATTTCCCGGTGCTGCTGGATAGAAGCTGTCTGCTGGCGCTGATGGCGATAGCACTGTATAGCTACTACCGGATTCTGGTGGGCAAGCGGCGTCAGCGGACGGTTATGGACTTCTCGAACATGAGCAGCTGCATGATGCTGTTTATGGGCGTGGGCGTGGTGGCGATTTCGGTCGTGCTGGACTTGACGCTGTACCGCGTGACCCCGTCGGGCAACCGCGAACTGAGCAACTGCCACAACATCATGAGCGCCGTGTTCTCCCTGCTGACCATTGTCGTCTGCATGAGCCATCTGCGGGAAACGGAAAACGAACGCAAAGCGGATGTCGCGGCGCAGATGCTGTACAGCGAGCAGCAGCGCTATGAGCAGGAGCGGCAGATTCACGACGCCATCAACCTCAAATGCCACGATATCCGCCACCAAATTGCCGCGCTGGGCGATGCAGGCTATCAGGAAGAACTGAAAAAAATCGGTCAGCTGGTCAACATTTACGATGCGGCGCCGCACACGCAGAATGCCGCGCTGGATGTGGCGCTGAGCGGCAAGATGCTGGCGTGCACGAATTTGGGCATCACGATGACGTGTCTGGCGGACGGGCGGCGCATCGGCTTCATGGAGGACAGCGACATTTACGCCCTGTTTGGCAACATCCTTGACAACGCGATTGAGGCGACAAAAACCGTGACGGAGGAGGAGAAACGCATCATCTCCCTGACCATCGGCACGACGGGTGATTTGCTGCTGATTGACAGCCAGAACTACTATGCGGGCGAAATCCGCTTTGTGGACGGGCTGCCGCAGACGAGCAAGGAGAACAAGGAATACCACGGCTTCGGCACACGCTCCATTAGGACGCTGACGGAGAAGTACGGCGGCGACCTGAAAATCAGCGCCGAAAACGGCATTTTCCGGTTGTCGATTATGCTGCCTATCCCAACATAATGCTGTTTTAGCATAGAAATGCGCTGTTTTGCAGAGGGGTTCGCCTCTGCGGAGGCGACAAGGGGGCAATGAAAACAGACGAATGTCTGCGGTCGCCCCATTGACCCCTTCGGCGCTGCCTGTTTTGTGCATAAACCCCATTTGCGCTCGGCGAAAGCCGGGCGCTTTTTGTATGCTCCGGTAACGCCGATGCAAATAAAGTTGCAAAAAACGCAGAAAAAGTGGCTCAATCACAATTTGTTCACAAAGCATGTATACTATCCTTGCGGATGTCGGAAACGGCATCAAAACAAACGAATCCAACAAAAACGCAATGAGTCGTCTGACGGAATCCCCTGCCGAAGGACGCTCACATAGAGGATCATGGGAATTTCCCGAAGAAGGAGGGCAGCATTCACGTTTCTTTTCTCTTCTCTTCCGTCTCAAAGCGGAAGAGAAGCAATGTTTTTTCAACACGAATCAATGAGGAGGACAAACATCGTGTTCCAGAGCAAAAAGAGCCATCGGCTGATGGCGCTGGCGCTGAGCGCAGTCGTTGGGCTGACGGCTACGTTCGCGGCGGCAGAAACCGTAACGCCGACCGGCAATACCTACGGGTTCGCCGGAACGAATGCCCGGTATTACACCGACTATATGACGCTGGAAGAAGAACAGCAGATTGCCAAGGATCTCGCGATTGAAGTGGCAAGCGAAGGTTTCGTGCTGCTGAAGAATGAGAACAATGTCCTGCCGCTGGCAAAGGGCGGCAAGGTGTCCCTGTTCGGTATGCACTCCGTGTCGCTGATTGCGTCCACCAGCGGCTCCGCAGGCGGCTCCACCGGCGCGAACGGCATTGCCGAAAGCACCCTGCAAATGGCGATGGAGAATGCCGGCTACCGCGTGAATGCGAAGCTGGTTGATCTCTACACCAAGCATAAGACGCTCGGTACGACCAGCAATGAACTGCCGATGAACTACTATTCAGCGGCAACCATCAGCTCCTACAATGGCTATGGCGACGCGGCGATTATCGTTTTCTCCCGCACGGGCTCTGAGGGCGGCGACAAGCTGGTCAGCAACGTGACTGACCACAGCAACCCCGCCGACCATGAGCTGATGCTGGACGACAACGAGAAGGCGCTGGTCAAGCACGTCAAGGAGCATTATCCGAACAAGCCGATTATCGTTCTGATTAACTCCTCCAACATCCTGCAGATTCCCGAACTGGCTGAACCCAAGGCGACCAGCGAATACGGCGTGGACGCGATTTTCTGGGTCGGCAACACGGGCAACAATGCCATCGAGGCGATTGGCAAGCTGATTTCCGGCGAAGTCAACCCCAGCGGCCACACCGTGGAAGTTTGGGAACGCGACTTCACCAAGGGCCCGTCCTTCACCAACTTCGGCAACCAGACGCAGAACGTTGATGAAAACGGCGACACGATGGATGCTTTCTTCTATCACAATGGCGAAGCGACCAAGTACGCCACCATTGAGTACCGCGAAGGCATCTATGTTGGCTACAAGTACTACGAGACGGCGGCGGACGACATGAACGCCGAAAACCCCGGCTCCGGCGACGAATGGTACGATTCTCAGGTGCTGTATCCGTATGGCTACGGTCTGAGCTACACGACCTTTGACTGGGAACTGATGCCCGCGGCGGATACCGCGATTACCGACCCCTTCCAGAAGCTGTCCATGCAGGTGAAGGTCACTAACACCGGCGACGTGGCAGGCAAGGAAGTTGTGCAGGTGTACGCCAATCCGCCGTACACCAAGGGCGGCATTGAAAAGGCGAGCGCGAACCTTGTCGGCTTTGCCAAGACCGACCTGCTCCAGCCCGGTCAGTCGCAGACGGTGACCGTTGACTGGGTTGCGCAGGACATGGCGAGCTACGACTGGAATGACGCCAACGCCAATGGCTACACCGGCTATGAGCTGGAAGCGGGCGATTACGTTATCACCGCGCGCAGCAACTCGCACGATGTGAAGCTGTCCGAAATCTACACCGTGGCGGCGGGGATGAACTGCACCACCGACTACATCACCGGCAAAGAGATTGAATCCCTGTTTGTCGATGATTTCACCTCCGTCAACGACTCGCTGCTTTCCGGCATGATCAGTCGCGCGACGGGTCTGACTCAGCCCGCACCGGCGTCCAAGACGGATCGTGAAATCTCTGATGATACGCTGGCGACGCTGGACGGTCAGTATTCTTACCGCTCCTACATGGATCAGGGCTATGAAGACTGGTTCGTGAATGAGGACGGCATCCCGTCCACTTGGACGCAGGCGGCGACCCGCACTGAAGGCGAAAAGGCGCCCATCTCCATCATGGACATGGCGGGCATCGACTTCAGCCTGAAGATTGAAGACGGCGAAGTTGTGCAGGGCGACGACGAAGGCTCCCAGAAGTGGGAAGCGTTCATGAACCAGCTGACGTGGGAAGAAATGGCGAGCCTCGTCAACAACGGCGGCGGCGTGAAAGCCATTGACGCGGTGGATGTTGTAGGCGCGGGCGCGAACGAAACGCCTCTGCAGCTCTCTGGCGGCACGCTCTGGGCTTGCCCCCCGATTCTGGCGGCTACCTTCAACCTCGACCTCGCGGAAGAAGTCGGCGTCATGATGGGCAACGAAGCGCTCTTCAAGG
>ERZ791859.1417-NODE-1417-length-10853-cov-1.949065_pt1 | contig 10853 bp, 8 predicted proteins | sample MGYA00509943_ERZ791859 | MGnify/ENA primary metagenome ERZ791859 (study PRJEB30046, sample SAMN00792065) | human gut metagenome | study: EMG produced TPA metagenomics assembly of the A metagenome-wide association study of gut microbiota in type 2... | reverse complement strand
CTCCGGCAACATGGCCATATTTTATATTAAAGTCATGGAAATGGTCAATATCCATAAACATCACGGCAAACGGGCGGAATAATTTGTGGTACTCATAGAACCTGACCTTCAGTATGGATTCCATGTACAAGCGGTTCGGAAGCTCTGTCAGGGAGTCATGGAATGCGATCTCATGCAGATTTTCAACGAGACGGGAATCTGCTTCCACCGGGCCCACTACCTCAAAAATTTCTGCTACATGCTTCGTTTCCCCATTTTCATCCTTAAGCGGCACAAAATATGTATCAATCAAGATGCGGTATCCGTTCTTATGAAGAAAAGTAACTCTTGCTTTTGATTTTTCTCCCGATTCGACAGTAGCAAGGAGCGGGCAGAAGAATTGGCAAAGGCTTCGTCCCTCTTCATCCATATGGAACAATCCTGACTGCGGACAGTGCTTGCCCACCATTTCCTCTCTTTTATATCCTGTAATCTGTTCCGCTTCCTTATTCCAGTAAACGATCGTACGGTCCGGCTCTACAATGTAAAGTCCAAAAGGAAGATCATCCGCTATCTTTCTAAAATTTTCTTCTTTCAGCTCCATCAGTAACTCCCCTTTCTATAATCCGAGTTCCGTACAGGAATTACATGGTACATAACAAATCATGAAATCATGGCCGGCACAAATCATCATTTAGAGAACCTGCCGTTTGCATGCATCAGCTGTTCCCGCTGCGGAATTACCTTGCAGCAGCTCTTTCATCTCCCCGTTCTGTCAGTTTGTGTGTTTTGTAATATTTCTTCTTGTTGCGATACATCTTTTTATCGGCAGATTTCATGCCAAAATCAAACTCAGATGCATTCTCCACCCATTCAAAACCAATGGCAACATCCACGGAACGATTCCGGATGACCTTTTTGAATTTCCTAAGTTTATCCATCTTGTCCAGTTTCTTCACATTATCCATGATGATAATGAATTCATCGCCGCCAAGGCGGTATATATCGTCAAGATCGAAGATTTCCTTCATGATGTCAGCGATTTCCTTCAGCCGGAGATCCCCTGCATCATGCCCGTATGTATCATTTGTTGCTTTAAGATTATTCAGATCGGCATATATAATTCCAACCGGCGTCCGATGGAGCTTGAACTCCTCTACCTTCTTGCTCATTGCGTTCCTGTTATGGAGTCCGGTCAGCAGATTATTGCCCGACATATATTTCAGTGTATCCATCAGTTCCTGGTTTCTTGCCTTGAGGTCCAGGTAACCAGCCACTTTTTCCAGCATGTACCTGACATCGACTCCATTTTCCCTGTCGTAATTGATTACGCCAAGGAAGCCATATAAATGATTATCACGGAAAATAGGAACTTCAGCAATAGAATGCACATCGTGCGCTTTCAGGAACTGATACGTTACCCGGTCAGTCTCCTTGATATCATCAATATCGGAAATCGCAATGCTGTCATTCTTCTCAAGGAGATGCTTCCTCATCTCGACATATTCATCAAAATCAGCACCTGTAAATCCCAGATTCTTAATCGATGCAAGACCTTCTCTGCACCAGCTGAAAGGATAGGAAACTGACTGATTCTGTATGTTTCCGATGAAAACGCGGTCTGCGGAAATGATAATTCCTATTTCCTTGAGAACACTTCCAATCGCTGTGCCATAATTCTCGCCTTTGATGAGGATATCCATCAGGTAATTGACCAGATGATCCGTTGAATAATTGAGTACTCTGGGTGCTGCCTGCACGGTACTCTTGTCCCGGTGAAGAATCATTGCTGAACAGGTGCCTCTTCTAGGCCCCCTGAAAAACAGATAGTCCAGCCATTCTCCTTCTTCAGGGAAGTACTTCTGATTGAAAACGGTCCTTCCTTCGTAAGCGGCTTCATACAAACGCTGCCGCCAGGTATAATCCGGCGTATCCAGAAGATCAGAAAAGCGTTTTTCCAATTCAGTCTTATTATGGATTCCCATCATCTTCTCATATGCCGTATTCTTGTAACGGCAGATGATGCCTGAAATCATTCCATCATTTCCAATCGGAACATCAAGCAGGACGTAAGGAATGGGAATACGATCGAACAGTTCGCCTTTATTGACCCAGTCATCGACGGAAATTTCAGCACCGCCGCTCCTGATAATGCCAATAGCCTGTTCCATCAATTTACCGGCTGCAATCTTATCTGATCCATATGTAATCAGTGTATTTGCATCCACTTTGCACGGAATATTTTTCACATGATCAATATGGGAAATTTCTTCTTTCAGTTTCCGGCTCATATCCGAAACAGCCCCCTGGTCCTCATAATGGAAGAGAAGGATAAACTCTCCTCCATTGATTCTTCCGACCGGCCCGCTCCTGCCGAAAACTGAATTGATTCTTGAAGTGACTTCTCTCAAAAGTTCATCTGCCGTCTCTTTCCCGTAAGATGCCAGCATTTGATTGTACTGGGGAACAAAGATAAAGAGCATGACGTAGTCCACATTATAATGCTGATACATTTCCGAATACGTCATCATGGACTCGAGCAAACCTCTTGAATTCAAAAGTTCTGTAACCGGATCTGTTACTGTAAGCTTTAGATTCTCACGGCTCTTTTCTATCTGCTCTTCCTCAATGAACCAACCTAAAATCCCTATGATTTCTCCTTCATCATAAATAGGAATCTCTGTATAAATAATTCTTTTCAGCGTTCCCTGAAATACGCAGTCAACCATTTCGTTCCTGATGCAGCGGCCGGAAATGAGCACATCATCCTCTGAACGTTTCCAGGAATATTCATTGATAATCCAGCCCATCTCATCCGACGTCTTCCCAATGACGTCTTTTTCTGAGCTGAGTCCGAAAGATTTCATGAACTTCGAATTGATTCCGCGGATCCGATGCTCCCTGTCCTTCCAGAAACAGGCAACGTCTGAGAAATTCATCAGACTCTTCCAGAGGATATCCTTGCTCTCGACACCTCTTTCAGCATACGCTTCAAGCGCTCTTTCTTCGATATCTTCCTGCGCTGTGCCTACCATCTTCGCACAGTCTCCAGACAGCCCCTTCACACAGTAAAGTATCTTTGAAGCGCCCGTGCGGGATACCGGTATGATAGTATGCATTTTCCAGGGATATGTCCCATCCTTGTCTTTAGTCCGGAAGAAAGAAGAAAGGCCGGTATGCCCTTTTGCCTCCACCCTTTGCGAAAGTGTATTTGCATCTGTAAAAGCCAGGTATCTTTCATAATCAGCAGGATAGATACAGGTCTCGAAGTAAATGACATGATCCTGTCCCAGATCACCCGTCTTTGACAGTTTTCCTCTCGTTTCTCCCCGGCCGGCCAGGTTCATTGAAGTTCTTTTTGCCAGATCTAAAAGCGTTATATTGTCATAGACGGAATATACATTCTGAAGAATGCGGTCAAAATGCGTCTGTCCGGCTCTGTCTGTATCTCCCGGAGTATTTTCTACCAGATTATTTAATTTGATAGAAAATGCATACGTTCCATTATTATGAACAATGCAGGCTCCTGAAATAATCTTCGGTTTATTGCTGATGATGCAGGAAACTTCTTCACGATGCCCGCTTTTCAGTACTTTTTCAGCCAGTTCCCTGAATGCACTAGCAAATTCCATCCGCCTTGCATTTCCAATGCTTTCCCTATTGCCAAGCTCTATGCAGCCGGGCGTCATAATCTTTTTCAGATGTTCATCCTTGGTATATAAAAGACGAATGGTCTTTCCATCGTATTCAGCGACACCAGGCGCTTTATCGTTCTGAAAATCAACCTTGCTCAAAGCCTCATAGCAAAGACGCATAGCGCGGCTTTCAATTTTGATTCCCGTATCCATGCAGTGACGTATCGTTTCTTCGTAGGGAGCCGGTTTTCCAAAATAATATCCTTGTACTTCTTCGCAGGCCGCCTTTTTCAAGAATTCAAACTGCTCCTTTGTCTCTACGCCCTCTGCCAGACTCCTCCCGCCGATGGTTTTCGTCATAGCGACAACGGATGACAGGATATTTCTGGCCCTTTTACTCGGGCTTGATAGAAATGCCATATCGATTTTAAGCACGTCAAACTTATAGTCTTTCAGAAGATTGAGCGATGAGTACCCGCTTCCGAAATCATCCATCCAGACTTCATAACCAGCCGCGCGGAATTTTTTCAGAGTCTTCCAGATGACTGTTTCCCCGCCCATAAAAACGCTTTCCGTGACTTCGATATGCAAAAGTTCCTTTGGAACTCTGTATCTGGCTGTCAAATCCTCTATTTCCTTAAAAATATCGCAGCAAAGAAAATCGAGGCGCGAAAGATTGACCGAAACAGGAACAATAGCCTCTCCGCTTCTCTTGCAAAGTGCAATATTCCTGCACACCTGACGAATAATCCCCAAATCAAGCTTGTAAATTTCACGGCTGTCTTCCAAAGCGGTGATAAAGTCGCATGGCATTAAGAATCCCTTTACAGGATCATTCCAGCGGGCAAGCGCTTCCATACCGCATAACGTTTTTGAAATCGTTCTTACGACTGGCTGGAAGTATGCCTTTATGTATTCCTTCTCTATTGCTTCATCAATATTCTTGGTTACATATTCGCGGACAGTCAGACTCTTTCCCATGGAATCCGTGTAATATGCATAAAATGTGTCCGGTGTATTGCGGATACTGTCACAGGCAATCTTGACACTGGCCAGTGCCAGATCAGGATTCAGCGTTTCTCCATGCAGTTCATAGACGCCGATCTTGCATTCCACCTTGGCAGACGGCCTGATACGAAGGATCATATCATGCACTTCCTTCAGGCACCTGTCTATATCTCCGCCTTCAGCAAGGACCATAAAATGATCCACATCAAAACGGGAGATGAATGAATCTGAAAAGACCTGGCGGATGCTCTCCCCCATCATCTTCAGGAACTTATCTCCTGCCGTAATGCCATAATTAACATTGAACATTTTGAAATGGGAAATATTGAAGAACAGCAGGTACAATCTGTCAGGATGGCTTTTTTGCGCATTTTCCCTGACAACTTCGTGAGCTGCAGCAATAAAGCGCCTCATGCCAGGAAGTCCCGTTACAGAATCGACCTCATAAGAAGGCAGTCTGCCTTTTTCATTGATGACAAAGACGTGAATCAGATGGCTTCCTGTCTTTTCATCCTCTACATGCCCTGCCAGTTCCACGGGCCGGCAGCTTCCATTTGCTGTCACTATCATGCAGTTCAATGTAAAGGTCTTTGCTTGCATGCAGCTGATCCTTGATATCATCCAGCAGCAAGGTCCGGTTCTTATGGATCATGCCAAAAAGGGACCCGCCTGTCAGTTCACGGAATCCTCTTTCATTTTTACAATCGCATAGAGCCAGCATTCGGGGGTTCGTATAGACAATTTCTCCCTGTTCATCATCTCCGTATACAAAGACGCCAATAGGGAAGTTTTCATAAGTATGTCTCATGAAGTCCAGCGTATATAACGATTTATCCATAATATCCCCGTCCCAGCTTCTACGGAAGCTCGAAAAAATATTTTTAATCTTTGTTATAATTATATAAGCTTTAGTCCATATTTGTAAATATCGAATAAGCGCTTTAGCCTGAAAAATATAATAAAAACGCTAATCTGTCGGGTGTTTACAGATTGGCTTAAAATTACTTTATAGAATTCGTTAGTTTATAAATTTTTATTTTTTTGTTCTTCCTGCCTATTTCATCACTGCATTTACCTTTCATCCCAATTTCCAAATGCAGCCTTTCCGCCTCACCGGAAAGCATCTCTATGACTGATGCGGCATGGAAGCAGGCTGAAATTCCTATCCAGGGATGAAGATTTTTTACTATTTTCACAATAATATTATCCTGATCAAGATAAACCGCATCAATAGCAAATCGCATAAAGCACATATGAATGCTGTTTGTTGAAACAAGAAGAAGCCCGCTTCCATGAGGAAGCGGTTTTCTCATCATAAGCCCGCAGAAACGGCCAAGCCATGTATCAGCCCTTTCCACCTGAATTTGAACGCTTGGAAAATCTTCCTTGCTAAAAGTCCAATATTCGAGCATAGACTCTCCTTTGCGTCAATGATATTAAAATATCCCTTTATCCTATTGTCTGTTTTAGCGATAACAAGGATGGCAGCAATACGACGACGAATATGGAGGGAAAAATGCAGAAAACGAGAGGGAATACCATTTTTACCGGCGCCTTCATTGCCAATGTCCTTGCTCTCTGTCTTCTGATATTTCTCATATTATCCGCCTGAATCTTCAATGTATCCGACATGGAAGCCCCCAGCTTTTCCGACTGGGTCACTGACATGACAAAAAGGTAAATATCCTGAATATCACAGCGTTCAGCCATAAACTTCATAGACCTCGCGCGTGTCATACCCATGCGAATATCGCGGAGCATCCAGCGAAATTCGTCAATGAGCGGGCCTTCCATGCGCTCAACAACCTTCTTTAAAGCTCCGTCAAAGGAAAGTCCTGCCTGCACTGAAATAGAAAGAAGATCCAAAACATCGGGCAGTTGCCGGGTAATCAAATCCTGCCTTCTTCGAATAATATGATTCAAAACTCCGAACGGAATCAGCCCACCTATAATCATGCCGATCCATATGGTAAGAAGCCCGCTTATAAAAGTGCGATTCTCATTTGCTGCATAACGAAAGGCTATACCCCCTCCTGCCACCATGCAGAGAAACCAGATTCCGGCCATCGGCCTCACATGCCAGATGCCCCGCTTTCCGGCAAGCATGATGCGATGCTGCATCAGTTTAGGAATTGCTGACGGTGTAAAGTAAGAAAATGTAGCAGCAATATTGCTGATAAGCTTGCCAACCGTTCTTTGAAGGAAAGGTGTTTTTTTCAGTTCTTCTGCCCTGTCAGCACTCAGATCATGCTTCGTTTGATTCCCGGCATACTCTCCCAGCCTCTTTTTTACGCCGCGAGCCTCTCCCGAAGAATGGAGAAAAAGAAAAGCAAGCATCAAAAAGATGACAGTCGCGATAAATGCAGATAGCAAGAGGATCATCATTCACCCTCCTCGGAGAAGTTCAAGGATCCCCCACGCATGAGATCTCTCGGAAGCTCTACATTATGAGCTTTAAACTTAGAAAGAAACTGAGGCTGAAGTCCTGTCGGTTCAAAGACCCCCAGTGCTTTACCGCTGTCGTCAAATCCGGTCTGACGATAACGATACAGATCCTGCAGGACAATAACGTCCCCCTCCATTTTCTGTACTTCTGTTATGTACGTTATCTTTCTGGAGCCATCCTGAATACGAGCCTGATGCACAATGAAATCTAATGCTGAAGAGATCTGATCTCTGATTGCACGGACAGGAAGTTCCAGGCCGGACATCAGCACCATCGTTTCCAGACGGCTCAGAACATCTCTCGGGCTGTTGGCATGTGCTGTCGTCAGGGATCCATCATGACCTGTATTCATAGCCTGCAGCATATCGAGCGCTTCGCCGCTTCTCGCTTCGCCTACGATGATACGGTCAGGACGCATACGAAGTGCGTTTTTAACTAAATCACGGATCGTAATGGCGCCTTTTCCTTCAATGTTAGCCGGCCTGGCTTCAAGCGTCACAACATGCGGCTGCTCCAGACGAAGTTCTGCGGCATCTTCGATTGTTACAATACGTTCATCCGAAGGAATGAAGGAAGAAAGGACATTCAGTGTCGTCGTCTTACCGGAACCGGTACCGCCACTGACCATAATATTCAGCTTGGCTTTAACGCATCCCCGAAGGAAACGCGCCATATCTTCAGAAAGCGTCCCGAAAGAAACAAGATTTTCAATCGAAAGAGGCGTCTGGGAAAACTTGCGGATCGTAATGCAGGGCCCAATCAGTGACAATGGCGGAATAATAATATTGACACGCGATCCATCAGGAAGCCTGGCATCGACCAAGGGAGATGCCTCATCATTATTTCTTTATGTTCTTACAATTTTCAAAGTAATATTTTTTTCATAGCTGTATGTTAAAATCATATACTCTACTAAAGTGCTTGACAATATGGTGCGTATACTTTATATTTAAATGCAACTTCTATCTTCACTTCAAGTTAATCAGTCATGACAATCGGGTCATATGGTAAACATACACGCATCCGTGCCTGTATGTTTATCCATGTGGCCTTTTTTCGTATCCAGACAGGAAAAGGAGCTGAATAAAATTCCCGTTTTTACGAATTCAAAAAGGTAGAAAATTTTCAGAATCAGGAGAAAAACCAATGGAAGACAAGAAAAAAGAACAGCTCGAAAGCGCTGATGAAAGAGCTAAAAAGTTTACCGCCCTCCCAAAATTCACAACAGGAGGAATCATTGCTTTGATTCTTGGCATTCTTATTTTTGCCGGAGTATTTGCCCATATTCAGGGCTATGAATGGCTTAAAGCCTTTGACTACAGCACACTGATTGGCAAGTTTGGCACAATGAAAGATCCGGCCAAGAACACCTTTGTCGGAGCCGGCGGCGTCAGTGCCAGAGCCGGATTCTTATTTGCTCTGTCACTCATCCCATCAATTATGCTGGCTATCGGCATTGTAAACATTCTTCAGCATTATGGTGCTTTGTCTGCCGCCCAGAAACTGATGACACCTTTGTTCAAACCATTGATGGATGTACCTGGCCTCGTAGGCCTTACCCTGATAACTGACCTGCAAAGTACAGATGCCGGTGCTGCACTTACCAAAGAACTTTATGATCTCGGCCTTGTTGATAAACGTGAAGAAACCATTATTGCTGCATGGCAATATTCAGGAGCCGGTATGATTAACAATTACTTTGCCATAGCCAGTGCACTCTTCGGATTTATGGCCTGCCCCATTCTCATTCCATTAGCTATCATTTTCGTAATGAAATTCATCGGTGCCATTATCTGTCGTTTTGCATTAGATACTATTTACAAAGGAGACTTTAAACATGGCAAATGAAGCTGTAAGCACAAAGGAAAAGACAAAACAGAATAAGCCCAATGTATTTGACATCTTCATTGAAGGAGCACGCAAAGGATGGACCATCGGAACCCAGAACCTGGTTCCAAACATTATCATGGCCTATGTCATTGCCTATATTTTGAATATTCTTGGCATTATGGACTTCATCGGTCACTGGTTTGGACCGGTTATGGCCATCTTTGGTCTTCCTGGACAGGCTATCGTAATTCTTCTGACCACCTGGCTTTCCTGTTCTGCTGGTGTGGGTATTGCTGCATCCTTTTACACACAGGGTGTAATTAATGAGTATCATATCGCAATCCTTATGCCAGCCCTTCTTTTAATGGCCTCCCAGATTCAGTATATGGGGAGACTTTTGGGCACCGCCGATATTCCTAAAAAATACTGGCCCATGCTCATGCTAATCAGCATTTTCAATGCAGTCATCGGCATGTTTGCCATGAAAATATATATGGCCATCTTTGGCTGATTTTAAGGAGGAAATCATTATGGCTGATGTATTTACTTATTTTGAAGATTTACACAAAATGCCGGAAATCGGCATGCACGAATTCAAAACTTCTGCTTACATTGCAGACCACCTGAAAAAAATGGGATATGAAGTACAGGAACACATCGGCGGCGGCACTGGGGTTGTCGCTGTCTATGACAGCGGTAAACCGGGACCGGTTCTTGGCCTTCGCGCTGATATGGACGCATTAGGCACTAAGGATGGTGGAGCTGCTCATCTCTGTGGACATGACGGACACATGGCCATGCTTCTCACTGCCGCAGAAATCATCAAAGAACAGAAACTGGTACATAAAGGAAAACTGAAAATCCTCTTTCAGCCTGCAGAAGAAACAAGTGAAGGTGCCCTTTCCATGCTGAAAGGCGGTGCTATAGACGACATTGATATTCTTATCGGAATGCATGGAAGACCAATTCAGGAATGCCGCGTAGGCCAAGCAGCTCCTGCACTTTATTATAGCGCCGCTACCCATATCCGTTATGATATCATTGGCAAGCAGTCCCACGGTGCCCGCCCCTACCTTGGCGTCAGCGCTCTTGACGCAGCATGCCTCGTAGTCGCAGCAGCTAACGCCCTCCGCTTTGACTCCAATGTGGTATACAACCTGAAAGCTACTCAGATTCATGCAGACGCCGGTGTTCCCAATGCAGTACCAGGCAACGCTACTGTTACCTTCGACCTTCGCAGCCAGAGCAATGACGTAATGGATCTCATGATTAAAAAACTCACCAACGCTGCTAAAAATGCTGCTGCCTCTATTGGTGCCGAAGCTGTAGAAAACATACTTCACAGTACACCAGCATCCATTATTACTCCGGAAGTGACCAATATTATCGCTGAGGTAATTAAGGAAGAACTGGGCTCACAGGCTCTGATTCCACCCATTACTACTGCCGGCGGTGAAGACTTCTTCTGGTACCCAAAAGAAAAGCCTGAACTGAAAACAGGCTTCATTGCTTTGGGAGAAGATGCCCAGCCCGGTCTCCATGATCCTAACATGCATTTTGACCACTCTGCTCTGCCGAATGGAGTAAAACTTCATGTTGGACTTGTAAAGAAGATTTTGGGATAAGATAAATAAATCCAAGTATAAAAACGGACAATCATTTGATTGTCCGTTTTTATACTGCAGTCCCGTAATTTTATATCTATGAGGCATCTGGGCTGCCGGCTAAGAATCCGATAAATACTGTTATTTTTATGATATTTTTACCAATAAACAGCTTGAATTTTCTTCTTGATAGGCATATAATTATATCTAGCAAGGAGGAGATTTCTATGGATATGCCGGGGAATGCCAAAACACAGACCATCCAGGGGAGACAGTATGTATTTATTGATACCCCTTATTGGAATGCAGAGAAGCATCGCGGGGAGCACAAGCGCCGCTATATTGGTAAAA
>ERZ791859.1415-NODE-1415-length-10858-cov-2.067944_pt1 | contig 10858 bp, 10 predicted proteins | sample MGYA00509943_ERZ791859 | MGnify/ENA primary metagenome ERZ791859 (study PRJEB30046, sample SAMN00792065) | human gut metagenome | study: EMG produced TPA metagenomics assembly of the A metagenome-wide association study of gut microbiota in type 2... | reverse complement strand
CTCGAGAAAAGAAAAAAGCAGCGTTTTAACGGATTTTGTCACAGCCCCTTTTTGTGTGGTGATGAGATTAAAACCATACAGCCGGCTTACAGCCTAGGAAAACATGCCAACCAGCCTTCGGCTGAAAGCTGCTGTATTTCCCCTGTTTTCCCCCACGCAAAAAGACCCTTGCGGGTCTTTTTGGTTGTTCTATGTTTATTATTCTCCAGCTTCGCCGGTTTCTGCGAGGACGTGGGCGCAGCGTGCGCATACGTGCGGATGAGCCGGGTCGGAGTCGACGTCCGGGGTTCTCTTCCAGCAGCGTTCGCATTTTTCGAGTTCGCAGACGGAGACGGTAACTTTGACGTTTCCTTCATCGTCGGATACTGCGTTTTCAGGAGCGCTTTCGGTGCCTTCTACGAGTTTGGTCTGGGATACGATGCAGAAATCTGCAAGTTCCTTTTCCATAGCTTTGAGGATATCGTAAGCTTCGCCTTTTGCGTAGACGGTGACTTCAGCGTCGAGCGGGTGGCCGATGGTCTTTGCCTGGCGGGCTTCTTCGAGGGCTTTGGTGATGACGCTTCTGACTGCGAGGCGTTTCTTCCATTTTTCATCGAGTGCCTTGTCGAGGAATTTGTCGTTCAGTTCCGGCATGGATGCCATGTGGACGGACCATTCGCGTTCTTCCTTGTTCGGGAGGTCCTGCCATACTTCTTCAGCGGTGAAGCAGAGTACAGGAGCTACGAGGCGGACGAGGCTTGTCAGAATTTCGTACATAGCGGTCTGCGCGCTTCTTCTGAGGCGGGAGTCTGCTTTTTCTGTGTAGAGGCGGTCTTTCAGGATATCCAGGTAGATAGCGGAAAGGTCGACGGTGCAGAAGTTGTGTACGGCATGGTACATGACATGGAATTCATAGTCTTCATAAGCCTTGAGGACGGTTCTCTTGACCTGTTCGAGGCGCAGGAGTGCCCATCTGTCCATTTCTTCCATATCTTCATATGCTACGCTGTCCTTCTTCGGATCGAAGTCGTACAGGTTGCCCATGAGGTAGCGGAATGTGTTTCTGATCTTTCTGTATACGTCGCTCATGGATTTGACGATCTTGTCAGACAGTCTGACGTCGCCCTGATAGTCGACGGAGGAAATCCAGAGTCTCATGACGTCTGCGCCGTAGCGGTTGATGATGTCCTGCGGAGCAACGACGTTGCCGACGGACTTGGACATCTTTCTGCCTTCGCCGTCCATGGTGAAGCCGTGTGTCAGGACTGCTTTGTATGGAGCGTATCCATTGACTGCTACGGAGCAGAGGAGGGAAGAATGGAACCAGCCGCGGTGCTGGTCGGAGCCTTCGAGGTACAGGTCAGCCGGGAACTGTACGCCGTCTTCCTTCCAGTCTTCATGCGGGTAACGGAGGACGCCGTTCCATGTGGAGCCGGAGTCGAACCATACGTCCATGATGTCTTTTTCTTTATGGAAATGGGTGCCTCCGCAGTGCGGGCATTTGAAGCCTTCCGGAAGGAGTTCTTCAGCGGAATGAGCCCACCATGCATCGGTGCCTTCTTTTTCTACGATTTCTTCGACTTTCTTCATCGTTTCATCAGTGATGACCCACTTGCCGCAGTCGTCGCAGTAGAATGCAGGAATCGGCACGCCCCAGGATCTCTGGCGGGAAATACACCAGTCCTGACGGTCGCGGATCATGTTGTAGAGACGGTCATGGCCCCAGGATGGGATGAAGCGTGTATCGTCGACAGCTTTCAGTGCTTTATCTCTGAAGTCGTTGATGGATGCGAACCACTGCTCGGTAGCACGATAGATGACTGGGTTCTTGCAGCGCCAGCAGTGTGCGTACTGATGGTGGATGGATTTCTTGCCAAGGAGGTGGCCTTCATGAGCCAGAGCGGAGATGACCGGGCCTTCTGCGTCCCAGATGCTCTTGCCCTGGAGGAATTCGCCTGCTTCAGCAGTCATGTTGCCTTTTTCATCAACCGGGCAGACGACTTCCTGTTTCAGCTTGCCAGCGTTTTCATAAGATTTGTAAACTTCAAAGTCTTCAACGCCGTGTCCAGGAGCGGTATGAACGCAGCCTGTGCCGGCATCAAGGGTGACATGGTTGCCTTCGAGGACATAGATAGTGCGGTTATAAATGGCCAGCGGATGATGGAAGGTTGCGAGGTCCCATTCAGCGCCGAGCATTTCGCGGCCTACGAATTCGTAGTCTTCAATCTTGCAGTCAGCCATGGCAGCCGGAGCGAGTTCCTTGCTCATGAGGTAGTATTCATCAGCGGTTTTGTTGTGTACCCATACATAGGTGAATTTCGGGTTCACGCTGATGTAGAGGGATGCCGGGATGGTCCACGGTGTGGTGGTCCAGATAACGGCAAAGAGCTTGGATGGATCGACGCCGTCCGGCCCAAGGCCCTTGATATCCACAGCCGGATACTTGACGTAGATGGACGGGGATTTTCTGTCCTTGTATTCGATTTCTGCTTCAGCCAGGGCTGTTTCGCAGTGCGGGCACCAGTAAACGGCTTTCTTGCCCTTGTAAATGTAGTGCTTCTTGGCCATTTCGCCGAAGACTTCGAGTTCCTTAGCTTCGAGGTGCGGATCGAAGGTGACGTATGGATGCTTGAAATCGCCGACAACGCCCATGCGGATGAAGTCTTCCTTCTGGATAGCGATCCATTTCTTAGCGTATTCCAGGCACTTTCTGCGCAGTTCGAGCGGGGTCATGTTGGCGCGGTCTTCACCGGAGTCCTTGAGGACTGCGTATTCGATCGGAAGGCCGTGAGTATCCCAGCCCGGGATGTAGTTGGCATTGTCGCCAGCCATGTATTTGTAACGGACGATGACGTCCTTCAGTGTCTTATTCAGTGCATGGCCGATGTGGATCTTGCCATTTGCATAGGGAGGTCCGTCGTGCAGGACGAAAGTCGGAGCGCCGTCATGCTGTCTCTTCTCCACTCTCTTTTCATACAAATCATTTTTCTGCCAGAAATCCACGAATTCCGGTTCCTTCTTCGGAAGGTTGCCGCGCATCGGGAATTCTGTCTGAGGCAGATGCAGGGTTTTGCTGTAATCCATTTTCAAATTCCTCCTAAGGAAATCTTCGATTTCCAAAATAAAAAAATCCCGCCCGATAAGGGGCGGGATTCTATCCCGTGGTACCACCCTCATGACCTTACGGCCACTCGGTACAGTTAACGATGTCCCGTCAGGGCTTTTCTTCCCTGAAGCTCCGAAGTGATCTATCCGCGCCACTCGCCGCCCCTTCTCACCGACCGGGGCTCTCTTTGGACTCATGCTTGTGCGGACCGTCTTCATCCACGCTTATATGTATTATTTATTTTACTGATTACCGTATGGTAAGTCAAGAAACTTTTTGAAAGAGGGAGATTGAGGGAGAAACCGGATTCCCTCTTATTCTTAATTAATTCATTAGTTCCCACCAGCGGCCGAAGTACTGGTTCTGGTCCCCGATGCGGAGGGTTTCTCCGATCATGGGGGTCAGGAGCGTGAGGTCTTTTTCGTGTGCTGCTTTCACAAGGCGGATGTACGGGTCTTTCCACTGGTGCGTGGAGAGCGGGTACTTGCCATTGTGGCAGGGAACGACGGTCTTAGCATGGAGGTCGACGGCTGCCTGGGCTGTTTCTTCCGGCATCATGTGGACGGAGTGCCAGTCCTTATTGTACTGGCCGTCTTCCAGGATCGCCAGGTCAAATCCGCCGAACTGGTCGCCGATCCTTGCAAATCTTCCGTCATAGCCGCCATCGCCGCTGTAGAAGACTTTCCTTCCCGGCGTGATGAAGGCAAAGCTTGCATAGAGTGTCTGATTTCTCTTCAGCATCCTTCCGGAGAAATGGCGCGCAGGGAGGACCCAGACGGTCAGGCCATCGTCGATCTTGACGGGCGTATTCCAGTCTTCTTCAGAAATCTTTTCAAGCGGGTAGCCCCACTTTTCGTAGTATCCGCCATTTCCAAGGCCGGTCACGACGTGTTTGACCTTCGGCTCGATGGCGCGGACGAAGTCATAGTCGAGGTGGTCCCAGTGATCGTGGGAGAGCACCATGACGTCGATGTCGTCCGGTATATCGTCGGGCGTGTAGATATTACTTCCTTCAAAAGCCTTGTCCACGAAGGGAACAGGCAATGCATACTCGGCGGAAATGGGATCGATCAGGATCCTGTGCCCGTTCAGCTGCATATAGTAAGAGGAGTGCCCCATCCAGACAAGGACGTCCTTGTCCCTGGGGAGCTGTCTCAGGTTCGTCTTCACGCTGATCATGGGGTCGGATGGTATCGTCTTTCCCGGTGTCGGGAAGAAGAATTCCTTCCAGAAGCCAAGGGAAGGATTGACCTTCTCATGCGGCGTCTCGGGGACGAATTCTCCGTTCACGTAGTGCGGAGACGCTTCGATGCGCGCCTTTCTTTCCGGCGTCATCAAAGGATCCATCTGCGGCTGGTTCACGAACCAGTACCCGAAGACGCCCAGAAGGGCGATGGCCGCCACGACCCAGCGCAATATATGAAACATAGTTCCTCCTCTTCTAAAATGGCTTTCCTTATACATTCATTCCGGCTTTTCTGGCTTCCTCAAAGGCAGCGCTTCCTTTCGCCATGCCCGGATTCGTCATGCCGCCTGCAAAGACAGAGCCGGCAAAATGCGACTGCGGGAAGCATTCGATCCATCCTTCAAGGCCGCTCTTCGCTCTTTTCATCGCATACTCATCCTCTTCAACGGCTGAAGCCAGAAGGTAGACATCCTTGAACTGGCAGTCGGCTATGTAGAGCGGATTCAGCCTGTCGAGGAATGTCTTCATCTGCCCGCTCATTTCATAATAATAAATCGGCGTGGCAAACACAAGAACATCAGACGTGCGGACGATTTCCTGCATATCATTCATATCGTCATGGATGACGCACTTTCCCGTCTTCTGGCAGGCAAGGCAGCCTGTGCAGAAATGGATGTCCTTCCCTGTGAGCGAGATGAGCGTCACTTCATTGCCCGCTTCCGATGCGCCCATGGCAAAAGCATCCGCCAGAACGGCCGAATTGCTCCCGTGACGAAGACTTGTAGAAATCACAGTGACTTTCTTTCCCATACCTTTTTCCTCCTTAATCCCTTACTCCCTTTTATTGTTATTTATATAGAGACGGTCATTATAGAGACGGTCATTTGCGAAGGGGCGGATTGGCCTTGGCCTGGAATTCTTCCACGTCCAGCCTGTACACCTCGACCTGATTGGCCATCCTTTCGGTGAAGGCCCATTTCCTGTCAGATGTCTGTGCCATGATGATTTCAAGGCCCCGGCACTTCTCCGCCGGATCTTCAAGGATTGTCACAATGCCGCTTCCGATAATGGAATGGTAATGATTCGTGAAATCGCAGGCTTCCTCAGCAGGAATGACCATTTCCCCCGTATCAATCACAAAGCCTGCCTTCGGGTTCCTGCAAATACAGTCCAGCCTGTGTCCGCTTCTTCCCCCGTGGAAATAAATGGAAAGTCTGCCGTCCTCATACGTATAGCCGTAATTGACGGGCACGACGTAAATCCTGTCCTCATCATAGAGGCCGATGCGGACGACGCCGCACTCCTTCAGGATGGAATCGATGAGAGCTTCATCTGTGACTCTCCTGTCTTTTCTTCTCATTTCTGTCATGGAAATCCCCCTTTTCCTAATGGTCTACACGCGGTCAGGCCCCATGTAGAGCTTGCGGTAATAGTAAAGAACGAAAAGTATGCCGGCGGCAGCGACCAGCCAGCTCAGCGGATAGACCGCCATGAGCCAGGTGAAGGTCTGGTGCGTACGGAAAATAGTGAAAACGTAAAGAATACGCGTGCCGCAGATGCCGACGAGCGCTGCCATGGCAGGCGCCAGGGACTTTCCGAAGGCACGAAGGAAACCTGAAACAGCTTCAGAAATCATATTGAGCGGTTCAGGAATCAAAATGAATTCGAGGCGGATCATGCCAAGCGCAATGACTTCCGGATCGGAGCTGAAAACGGAAAGGAGGTACGGCCCTGCCGCCAGCACGATCATGGAAGAGGCGACCGTCGCGGCCAGATTCTGCAGCGTGCAGATCTTCCCTTCTGCAGCGGGAAAGAAGGCCTGCGCCGTAGTTCTGCCCCGTGAATGTCGTGCATGCCTGCCCGAAGGAATTCATGATGTAGTACACAAGGATTTCCAGATTGAAAGCAGCCGCCGAAGCTGCCATGACCTCTGCGCCGAGGCTGTTGATGGCCGCCTGGATGACGACATTCGACAGGCTGAAGACAGCGCCCTGCACGCCGGCCGGCGTACCGATGGAAAGGATCTGGCGGAGAATCCCCCAGTCCACTTTCATATCATGGAAGGAAATGTGGATCGCGCTCTTCGTATTCTTCATGAGGTAAAGAAGAAGCGAAGAGCTCATGAGCGTCGCAAAGACGGTGGAAGCCGCCACGGCGACGACATCCATGCCGCAGTAGACGACAAGGAAAAGGCTCAGACATGCCTTGCATGTGCCGGCCGCAAAGAGGCACATGAGCGGCGTCCTCGTATCGCCCTGACTCCTGAAAATCGCCGAGGTGAAGTTATAGACAAGGATGCCCGGCATCGCGATGAATATGGTTTCCAGGTACTCGCGGGACATTGTCTCGACTTCCTTTGGCACCTGAAGGAGCCTGACGACTGAATCCGCGCTGAAAACGCCGAGCACGGCAAAAAGAATGCCCGCCAGAACGGCGAAGACGATCGTCGTATGCACGGCCTTTTTTACTTTTTCCAGATTTCCCTGCCCCGTGTACTGGGAAATGACGACGTTCGCGCCAAGGGAAATCCCTACAAAGAACGTAACGAGAAGCCCGACGACCGGCGCATTGCTGCCGACGGCGGCCATGGCTTCCTTACCAACAAAACGCCCCATGATGATGATGTCGATGGCATTGAAAAGCTGCTGGCAGATCCCTGTGACCGCCAGAAGTATGGCGAAAGAAACCGTCTTGTCGCCGATCGACCCATGGAGCATGTCCATTTTTCTCATATATCCGTAATCCCTTCTTATTCTATATTTCTTATTATAACAAAAATCACAAAATGATTAACGGATAATAAGGCGGCATCCGGTTCTGTCAAAGGCCCTTTTCTGCCGCTTCCTTCTGGAGGAACCTGATGAAAGCTTCTGCTGCGCGTCCGAAAGGCTGGTCCTTCTTCCATGCAATGACCGTCTCTATCTTCCTTTCCGGTTCAAGCGGCAGGAAGGAGAGGCGTCTTTCATCAAAAAGCGCGGCTGCGCCTTCTGTCGTAATGACATAGCAGCCAGGATCTTCTGCAAGGATCACGCGGCTTCCGCCCAGGTCCCACTTGATTGGGGACGTGATTGTCTTCCTTACACTCCCCAGCCAGTTTGCGATTTCTGCATTGAGTTCAAGGCGCCCGGGAAGGATGACCGTCTTCCCCAGAAGATCTTCCTTCCGGATGGATTCTTTTTCCGCGAGGGGATCATCCGCTCTCATGATGACGCCCCAGCGAGCATCGGGACCGATCGGGACGGAATCATACTTCACCGAATCAAAGGGACGGACAAGGACAGCCGCATCGATGAGGCCCATGTCCATCCGCTCGGTGACGCGGTCCGTGACCCCCGTCTGGTAATCGAAGAACACATGGGGATGCTCCTTCTGGAACTTCCGTATCAGGGAAACGAAGACAGATGTCACAAGGAGCTCGCCGCCTCCGACGGCGACCGTCCCTGCCAGTTCCTCTCCCGAAGAAATTTCCTCCTTCGTCTTGGCCAGAAGCTCTTCCATTTCCTCTGCGCGGCGGCGGAAGAGGATGCCCTCGCTCGTCAGTGTGATCCTTCGGCTCGAGCGCTCGAAAAGACGCGCACCAAGCTCAGACTCCAGCTCGGCCAGCTGACGGGAAAGCGTCGGCTGCGTCATGTGGAGACGCTTCGCTGCCTTTGTGATATTTCCCTCTCTGGCGGCCGCCAGAAAATAATGAATCACACGCATGTCCATGATTTCCTCCTGCCCGTTAAAGGGCGTCTTGACAATTAGTAACATATCGTACTAATATGGAATTGTCAAATGAATTGTCCTTGCCGAAAGGCGGAAAGGAGTCTATATGAATAAGAAATGGCTGACAGCCCTTGCGCTGTCCGGATTTTTACTTGCGGGAGGAAGCGCATTCGCTATGGAACCTACTATCAATGTCGATTCTTCACCGGCCAATATGCCGAACAAGGCAGAGAGCCATCTTTTGAAAGTCAATGTCGTGACACCGGAAATCAAGCAGATCTCCGGCGTCGTCTATGAACAGGTGCCGTCCCGCGGCTATGAGAACGTCGCCATGAAGATGGATATCCTGAAACCCCAGTCCAAGACACCGCTTCCGGCGATCGTCTACGTCACGGGCGGCGGCTTCATCAATGCCAACAAGGATAACGGCATCCAGCTCCGCATGCACCTGGCTGAAGCCGGCTACGTCGTCGCATCCATCGAATACCGCGTCGCTCCGACGGCTGTATTCCCGCAGCCTTTGGAAGACGTGAAGGCATCCATCCGCTACCTGCGCGCCAATGCCAAGAAGTTCAATATCGATCCTGACCGCATCGGAATCGTAGGCGGAAGCGCAGGCGGCTACCTCACTGCCATGGCCGGCGTGACAAGCGGCACGACGACATTCGACAAGGGCGAAAACCTCGACCAGTCCAGCAGCGTCAAGGCAGCTGTCGATCTCTACGGCCTCTCCGACCTCACACGCATCGGCGATGATTACTCCGACGCCGTGAAGGAAGCCCACAAGTCCGCAGGCGCTACCGAAGCCCTCTGGGTGAACGGCTCTCCTGTCTTTGGCGGACGTGACGGCGGCATCCTGGCCGATCCTGCTGCTGCCAAGGCGGCTGATCCCATGACTTACGTCGGAAAGAACAGCGCTCCTATGCTTCTCATGCATGGCACGAAGGATTTCGTCGTCTCCCCGAGCCAGACAGACCTTCTCTTCCAGGCACTCCGGAAGGAAGGCATCCCCTCTGACCGTTACCTCGTCGAAGGCGCAGCCCATGGCGGCGTCTACTGGGATCAGGCCGAAGCCCTCTCCATCATCACGGACTTCTTCAATAAGTACCTGAAATGAAACTAGACGAAACACCGGGCTATGCCCTCTGCCGCATCGCAAGGAAGGTCCACTACCAGATCGACCTCATCTTCAAGGAAGAAGGCATGACCGTCGAGCAGTGGGTCGCCCTGAAGACGATTTCCGAAAACCAGCCCCTCATCCAGAAGGAGCTGGGGCGCCTCATCGAAAAGACGCCGAACACGGTGAAATCCCTGGCAGAGCGTCTTGAAAAGAAAAACTTCATCAAGAGGACGCCCGACCCCTCCGATCACAGGAACCTGATCCTCACCGTGACAGAGAAGGGGCAGAAATTCACGGAAGAATACTCCGCCCTCGATGAAAAAGCAAACGATGCCCTCACCTCTTCCCTGACAAAGGAAGAAATGGAGGAGCTCGCAAGACTTCTGGATAAAATAGAAAAGAACCTTTAAGAGATTCCTCAAGTTAAAGAGGAGCTGTGGCAAAATGATTTCCCATTTTGTCACAGCTCTTTTTTACGCTATTTTCCACTGCATACTTTCTTCTGGCTTGGGCAGGCGGGTGGCACAGCGGCCGGGACCGCCGTGTTCATATCCCTTACAGCGACGAGATTTCCTGTCGTCAGTTTGGATTTTCCTATTTCCCAGTCTGTATAAGCGATCGGAGCCATCAGATCCTCCGTCGAGCCGCTCCCGTAGCTCACACCCGCACCTCCTGCCATGCCAAGCAGAAGGACGGCGGCTAAAATATATTTCTTCATGATTCCTCCTCCAGCGCTTGTGACGCTCTCTTTATCTGTATTGTAGAAGAAGAAGGAAACCATATCCAATGCCCATTTTCATGACTCATCCATACATAAAATGAATAGTGGAAGCCGAGGCATGTAAAAAGAGGCTGTAGAAATGATGTCACATTCCCACAGCCTCTTTTATTCTTTTATTTTTCTCCCAGTTCTTCCTTGAGGAATTCGATGAAGGCCTGGGCGGCGCGTCCGAAGGGCTGGCCTCTTTTCCATGCTACGACTGTCTGGATGCGCATTTCCGGGTAGAGCGGGACGTACTTGACGATGCGGTCGTCGACAAGCGGCATGGTGCCTTCTGTCGTGATGATATAGAGTCCTTTCCTCTTGGCAAAGAGGGAGGAATTCGCGCCAAGGTCGCAGTGGATGGGCGTCTGGATTGTCTCACAGACGTCTCCCAGCCAGCTCCGGATATCCGCATTGAGTTCTCCGCGGCTTATGAGGACGAGTTTCTTTCCTGCAAGATCTTCTTTTGTGACATGTTCCTTCTGTGCCAGAGGGTCGTCTGTCCTCATGGCGGCGCAGAAGCGGGCTTCGGGGCCGATCGGGACGTAGTCATACTTCTCCGCATCAAAGGGACGGACGAAGATGGCCGTGTCGATCAGGCCGGAGTCCATTTTTTCATTCACCCTCCCCGTGATGTCCGTATTGATATCGAAACGGACAAGGGGATGTTTTTCCTGGAAGCGCATGATGAGATCAGAAAAATGATCCATGACAAGGAGCTCGCCGCCGGCGCAGTTTACCGTGCCCTCGACGGTCTTGTTGCCGGAGAGTTCTTTTTCCGTCTTGTCGACGAGATCGACGATTTCCTCAGCACGCCTTTTGAGAAGGAGCCCGTCAGAGGTAAGGCTCACATGACGGCTGCCCCTGTCCAGGAGTTTCACGCCCGTTACCCTTTCAAGCTCCAGGATCTGGCGGGAAAGCGTAGGCTGCGTGACGTGGAGGATCTCGGCCGCTCTCGTGATGCTCCCTTCGCGGGCGACCGTGAGAAAGTATTTC
>ERZ791859.1404-NODE-1404-length-10918-cov-2.786615_pt1 | contig 10918 bp, 8 predicted proteins | sample MGYA00509943_ERZ791859 | MGnify/ENA primary metagenome ERZ791859 (study PRJEB30046, sample SAMN00792065) | human gut metagenome | study: EMG produced TPA metagenomics assembly of the A metagenome-wide association study of gut microbiota in type 2... | reverse complement strand
CGCCGCAGGCGCGGGAATGTGCCAAGGCACATTCTTTTTTCTTGCCCGGCATTCGTAAAAGGCTGCCAGTGACAGGTTTTATAGGTTGACAAATAATACTATATGATATATAGTATTGAATATAAAATAGTAATGCATAAAGAATAATATTATATTTATGAAAATCTGGAGGGAGTGATTGCATGGTATTTAATACAGGTGCGGCACTTCTGGATGCAATTGTTTTGGCTGTAGTATCAAAGGATGAGGAAGGTACTTATGGCTATAAGATTACACAGGATGTGCGGAAAGCCATTGAAGTGTCAGAATCAACGCTGTATCCGGTGCTGCGAAGATTGCAGAAGGACGGTTGTCTGGAAGTATATGACAGAGAATGTGGGGGCAGAAACCGAAGGTATTATAAGATAACTGGAAATGGAAATGAAAGATTAACATATTATCGAAAGGAATGGGAAAATTATTCTTCGAAAATAACAGAATTATTTTCCGGAGAGGAGAAGATATGAACAGACAGGAGTTTATGAGAAGGCTGGAGCAGTTATTAGAAGGAATTCCGGAAGAGGAAAAACGGGAAGCAATTGCATACTATACCAGTTACTTTGAAGATGCAGGAGAAGAAAATGAAGAAAAAATAATCCGGGAATTAGAATCACCGGAAAAAGTGGCAGCAACCATCCGGGCAGATTTTCCGGGATGCAATAGCAGTGAGACAGCATCTTCCGGTAATCAGCAGAATTATAACGGTGCAAGCCAGAATATGGGGCAGCAGAATTATAACGGAACGATCCAGAGGGAAGACAATACCACAAGAAATATTCTGCTTATAATCCTGCTGGTGCTTACTTCACCAATCTGGGGCGGTATTTTAGTAGCAATTGGTGGAACGTTAGCAGGAATTATCGGAGGACTATTTGGAATTGCAGTCGGCTGTGTAATCGGCGGAATAGCGGTAGCAGGTGTAGCAATTACAATTTTGGTAACAGGCGCAATTTCCCTAGGTCTTATTTCTATGGCAGCCGGACTTCTGATGCTTGCAATTGGATTATGTGCGGCCGGACTTCTGGTTCTGGTATGTGGAAAGTTTCTTCCATGGTTTGCAAAAGGAATTGCAAAATTATGGCAGTCACTGTTTAAGAAGAAAGGGGGCGCTTGCGCATGAAAAAAGCATTAAAAATTATTTTTGGTATTGCATTAGGCTGCTTTCTTTTAGGCTGCGTGGTATTAGGAATTGGAATTGCAACCGGTGGAACCATGCGGGAATTTGTAGAAGCAGTGCAAAATAATAAATTTGCATTTCATTGGGATATAACTGACTGGGAAGGACAGGATAAAGGAACAGCCAGTACAGAAGAGACTGCATTTGCACCGGAAGATGTGAAATCACTTGATATCGATATGGATGCAGGAATGTTGAAAGTAGTCAAAGGAAAAGGCAAAGAGATTAAGGTAATAACAACTTCTAAAAATGCTGAGGTAGAGACTGCATTGGAAGATGGAACTTTAATAATCAGCGAAAACTTCCATGCAGCATATTGGGGCGATGGAGTGCATCGTTTACAGGTGGTTATTGAAGTGCCGGAACAGCTTGAGTTAGAGGAACTTTCAGTTGAAGTAGGAGCAGGAAATATTGATATAAAAGAAGGACTGTTGACGACAGCATATGCAAGCTTGGATGTGGATGCCGGAAATCTTGATTTTGCCGGTGAAGTAAAAGGTGATTTAGACGCCAATTGTAATGTGGGAAATATGGAATTGAAATTAACCGGAGAGCAGCAGGATTACAATTACAGTTTAAGCTGTGGTGTTGGTTCTATAAAAGCAGGAGATATTTCTGTTGCCGGACTTGGCAGAGATGACGAAATCGACAATGGTGCAGATTATGATATGGATATAAACTGTGATGTGGGAAATATTGATGTGATTTTTGAAAAATAGAATGAGATATGATATAATATATTTGATAATTTCTTGTAATAATGAAAGAAATTATACTCCACTCTTGAAAAATCAGTATATGCAGGGGTAATTCATAGAAGAGTATTTTCTGGAATTCAGCTTAGAAGGTGACAGAGTGTCCGCTATCTCTTGCAGTATGGTTTATGGAATCAAGAAGAAAGGAGTATTCATATGTCGAAAGGGCATGGGGTATCTGGAAAGACTCATACGAAGCAACAGCTTAATGATTATGCAAATCAGAATAATCCTAACAATAAGGCATATCAAGCTAGAAAAGCAAATGAACGCCAATATGCTAAAAAAAAGAAAGCATATAGTATGGACACTGTAGCTGATCTGGAATGGTATTGTTATGGCTGGATTGATGATTAGTTGTAAGTCTTTTTATGATGAATAATGGAAAAACGGATAGCAGACAATTTTTTTCAACTTGCCTGCTATCATTTTTTATAAAATTATTTACTTGGAAACCCACTCATTTACATCATTGATTTTACTTAAAACCGGGAGCAGAATCAGGCAGAGAATAATGCCGACAACACCCTGGACGATATTGAATGGAATACCTGCAGCAGAAGAAGCAATTCCGGTAGCAAGAGCAGCGGAGGAGAAAGAACCGCTGGCAAATGCAGCAAGACCTGCTTCAAACAGGAAGTAGCCAAGTACCATAAGAGCCTCACCTACGATACCGCCGATAACAACGCGGACACTGCGGTTAGCTTTGGAAGAAATGTTAAGACGCAGTTTGTGGAACAGAAGTCCGGCGATGCATGCGGTCAGAGCCTTGATGATTAAAGTGGCAGGAGCCCAGGTCATATAGCCGGAGAAAATATCAGCAAACATGGAGCCGATACCAGCGGCAAGTGCACCAATTCCAGGTCCTAAGATAATACCACATAGGAGTACCAGTCCGTCTCCTAAATGAATATATCCAAAAGTTGGTGTAGGAATTTTAATAATCATAGTTGCAATGCAGGTAAATGCAGCAAGCAGGGCCGCAGTAACCATTTTTTTTGTATTTTTCATAATAAAGTAAATCCTTTCTTTGGTATATGATCTGCAAATCGTTTTCCCTATCATATGTAAAATGTGGTTTGATTAAAATAGCCAGATACAACAAATGTGACCATGCCAGTTCTGGGCAAACGGAGTATACAAATATTTACGATTGCCGAAATGTCCATTCATTGGTAAAATAGTTACGGAAATATGACTACAAAAAGGAGACAAAAATAATGAAGAAAGAAGTTCGGATTGCATTATATATAGTTTCTATAGTGTGTGTGATTCTGCTGGGTGCAGCAATGATATATGCAGCCCATCACGGTGGAAGCATCCGCCAGAAGGACAGCCGGCAGACTGCCGCAACAGCAGGGACAGAAGCGGCAGAAGACAGCAAGGATAAAAATGGAGAATCCGATTTAAAGACCAGTGATAAAACTGACGGTAAAAATGATGCGGAAGCCGGAAAGGATGCAGCTTCTGAAGATGCAGATAAGAATACGGAAAAAAATGAAGAAACAACAGATGTAACAGAAGATACAACACTGATGTTTACCGGAGACGTACTTTTTGCCAATTCTTTTAAAACAAACTATGATGCCGGAGGCATAGATGCTGTCATAGATAATGGCATGAAAGAGCTGCTTGTAAATGCAGATATTACCATGGTAAATGAAGAATTTCCGTTTAGTAACCGGGGTACCCAGATGGAGGACAAGCAGTATACCTTCCGCACAGACCCATCCTATGCAGCCGCATTAAAGGAAATGGGCGTGGACGTGGTCACTCTGGCAAATAATCATATCCTCGATTATGGAAGGGAAGCATTGAGTGATACGTTTACAACATTAGATGGACAGGGCATTTTATATGCCGGAGCAGGGGACAGCGTAGAGCGGGCGCAGGAAGTGCAGATAATAGAAGTAAATGGGAAAAAGTATGGATTTCTTGCAGCATCCCGTGTACTTCCGGTTGCCGGCTGGAATGTAGAAAGCGCAGTACCGGGAGTCCTTTCTACTTATGATGAAACGCGGTTTGTCAATGCCATTGCCGAAGCACGCAGTCAGTGTGATGTGCTGGTGGTTTATGTCCACTGGGGCTTGGAACATCAGGAAAAACCTGAGGCATATCAGAGAACGCTGGCACAGAAATATATCGAAGCCGGTGCAGATGTAGTGTTTGGTGCACATTCCCATTGTCTGCAGGGCATTGAATATATCGACGGAAAGCCGGTGTTTTACAGCCTTGGCAATTTTGTTTTTGGCAGCAGCATTGAGCGCACCATGGCAGTGGAAATGGTAGTGGATAAGGATGGTGCAATTTCTTATAAGCTGGTGGGAGCAAAGGCAGAAAATGGAAAGACCAGACAGATGAATGAATTAGAACAGCAGCAGTTGAATGACTATATCAACAGCATTTCCTTTGGCGTAACGGTGCAGGATGACGGAACCGTAACACCACAATAAGAGACAGCAGAGTATGAAACAGTATTGGTACAATAAGCTGAAAAGAAGTGCATAAAAATACAGGATTGCGATAGAGTAGTAATAAAAGAAATTGCCGGGAGATGGAATGAACAGTTCGAAACGGGAAAACTTACTGAATCTGGCACTGGATGCAACGGAAGAGGAAAGACAGCAGTCCTTAAACTTAAATGTAGGATATCAGGAAGAAACGGACACATGGGAAGTTATTGTAAAATATACCGGAAGTCTCAGAAAATTAGAGGAGATATTTCCGGATATTGAAGTTACAGAACTGAGCAATGAATATGCAGTTATCCGGCTGCCGGAGGCTTTGATGGATGCGGTAACAGACCGGACAGAAATTGAATATATGGAAAAACCAAAGAGGCTCTTTTTCTCTGTACAGCAGGGAATCAGAGCCTCCTGCATTACGTCCCTTTATACAAGAAAAATGGGGTTAGGGGGAAAGGGATTGAGTGGGAAAGGTGTGATAACGGCATTTTTAGATAGTGGCATCGATTACAGACACCCGGATTTTAGAAAGGAAGATGGAAGCAGCCGGATTCTGGCAATCTGGGATCAGACCATTGCAGGAAATCCACCGGCCGGATTCCGGCTCGGGACAGAATATGACCGGAATATAATTAATGATGCATTGCAGCAGGAGGATATACAGGAGGGGTACCGTATCTGCCCCAGCCGGGATTTATCCGGGCACGGAACCCATGTGGCAGGAATCGCAGCGGGAAATGGAAGATCATCCAATGAAAGAAACCGGGGCGTGGCATATGAAAGTGATTTGCTGGTGGTAAAGCTTGGCACACCGGGAAAAAATTCCTTTCCAAGGACAACAGAGCTGATGCTTGGAATGGATTATATTCTCCGGAAAGCACTGGAACTTAAGCAGCCGGTGGCAGTAAATATAAGCTTTGGCAATACCTATGGTTCCCATGATGGAACCTCTCTTCTTGAAACCTATTTATCTGATATGGCAAATTACTGGAAATCGGTTCTGGTGATTGGCACCGGAAATGAAGGCAGTGCCAGAGGGCATACCTCCGGGCAGCTTGTAATGGGAAGAGAACAGGAAGTGGAATTTGCAGTAGGAGAATATGAGCCTGCGTTAAGCTTACAAATCTGGAAATCCTATGCGGATATTTTTTCCATCCGGATGACACATCCCAGTGGGAAAACGGTGGGGATTATCCGGCAGCAGCAGGGCCCCCAGAGATTTACTATCGAAGGAACGCAGGTTTTATTATATTTTGGAGAACCAAGCCCTTTCAGTCCTTTTCAGGAAATCTATTTTGATTTTCTTCCGGTGGAAAATTATATCGACAGCGGAATCTATAAAATAACGCTGATACCGGAAAAGATTGTAACCGGGGCCTATAATATGTGGCTGCCTTCCCTTGCGGTCATCGGAGAAGCAACCGGATTTTTATATCCCACAGAAGAGACAACGCTTACAATTCCATCCACTGCCTATAAGGTAATTTCGGTGGGGGCCTATGATGCAAGATATAATCAGGTGGCAGCCTTTTCCGGGAGAGGGTTCACCAGAGAGACCAATCAGGTGAAACCGGACATCTGTGCGCCAGGGGTGGACATTGAATCCTGTGCACCGGGCGGCGGTTATACCGTACGAAGCGGAACTTCAATGGCAACGCCATTTGTAACCGGGACGGCAGCACTTTTTATGCAATGGGGAATTGTAGAGAAACATGATGCTTTTTTATATGGGGAAAAAATAAAAGCATATCTCATTCGGGGAGCAAGACCACTGCCGGGATATTCTTTTTTCCCAAATCCAAGGCTGGGCTGGGGTGTATTGTGTGCAGCGGACAGCCTGCCATCGGATGCCGGATGAATACGGTTGTGCTTTTATGACACTTTTCTGAATAAATATTGTAAAAAACGATAATTTGATGTACAATTAAATAATGTAGGAAGGAATGTATAGACAGAAAAATATATATTTTTTGGAGGGGCTATGCAGGAGAAGAATACGCTGGATGAATTGTTTAAAGGGAAAAAAGGATTTGCGGAATGTTACCAGACTCTGCAGTTATTAAGTGAAAGTACCGATGATTATTTATTTCTGGCAGATTTAAAAGAGGGTAAATTTTATTTCGCCAGCAATGATATATCAAAGAGATATGCATTCCGCATGGATGAAAACAACAGCTGCGGCATAGATGACTGGAAAGATATTGTATATGAAAGAGACTTAAACCAGTGGGTTAATGATATGGAATCTATCTGCTCTGGAAAAAGCCTGATACATGATTTGGAATACCGGCTGGTAGACAGAAACAGCAATCTGGTCTGGATCAGCTGTCGTGGGAAAGCTGAACTGGATGAGACCGGGATTCCTTATGTAATGGTGGGAAGAACATCAGATACTGTCCTTTTGGGAAAGACAGATTCACTTACCGGACTTTTTAATAGTACTAAATTAATGGAACACCTGGATGAAATGCTGAACAGCAGAAAAGAAGGTGTTTTACTTGTTCTTGGTGTGGATAATTTTAAAAATATCAATACGAAATATGGAAGAGGCCATGGTAATTTTATTTTAAAGAGGATTGCGGCTCTTCTGGAAAATAGTATTGATGAAAACATAAAAATTTATCGTCTGGATGGTGACCGGTTTGCAGTTAATTTTGTGGGATATGATATGGAGGCTGTGCGTGAGGTATACCAGAATATACAGATGAAGATGATGGAGAACTGTACCTTTTCAGCAGGTGCAGTCTGCTATCCGATGTCCGGAATCAAGGATGCCAATACACTGTTTAACTATGCGGAAAGTTCTCTGGACCGTGCCAAGAAGAGCGGTAAGAACCGGTTGATTCTTTTCTCAGCAGAAGATTATGAGAAACAGTTGTCGGTTATTGACTTAACAGAAGAAATCAGAAAGAGTATCCGCAACCAGTGTGATGGATTTTATCTTCTCTTCCAGCCACAGATTGGGATGAGTAATTATGAAGTAGTGGGAGCAGAGGCGCTGCTCCGTTTCCGCTCAAAATATCATGGGGTAGTGTCACCAAATCTTTTTATTGGAATATTAGAGCAGAGCGGAATGATTGTGCAGGTGGGAAAATGGGTATTAAAGGAAGCCATTGCCCAGTGTGCAAAGTGGCGGCGTTATAATCCGGAATTCCGTATGAGTATTAATCTTTCTTATATACAGTTACAGCAGCCGGATTTAAGCCAGTACATTTATGATTTATTAGAACAGGAAGGAATTCCCGGAGAAGCTATTATTCTGGAACTGACAGAAAGCATGCAGTTACAGGATTATACCAAATACAATCAGTTATTTTATCAGTGGGGCAAGCGTGGTATACAGATTTCCATGGATGATTTTGGAACCGGATATTCCAGCTTAAGTTATCTTAAGAGTCTGGCAATTGATGAGATTAAAATTGACCGCTGCTTTGTCAGCCGGATTAATATGAGTGCATACAATTACCGGCTTCTTCGTAATATTTTGGAACTGGCAAGAAGTGCACAGATCCGGGTAGTATGTGAAGGGGTAGAAACACCGGAGGAATTACAGACACTTGCAGAGCTTGCACCTGAAGTTTTACAGGGGTTCTATTTCAGTAAACCGATTGAAGAAGAGCTGTTTGAAAAACAGTATATTTTTGGACATGTAGAGGAAGAACGGTGGCAGGAAGATTGTGGGAATAGTACAGTGATTCTGCCGGAAGCAGGAGACGGTACCGATTATAAAGCGATATTAGACCAGTTAGAAGAGATGGTCTATGTCATAGATGCGGAAAGCTATGAGTTATATTATATGAATTCTGCCGGACAACGAATCAGCGGCGTCAGTGATTATGCCGGCAAGAAATGTTATCAGGTATTAGAGGGCAGGGAAGAACCGTGCCCGGACTGTAATATGGCAAAATTAAAGCATAAGAAGTTTTTGACCAGATATGCAAATAATGAATTCTTAGGAACCCAGATGTTGATGAAGGATAAATTAGTAAACTGGGGCAATAAGGCAGCACGCCTTCAGATAGGTATTGACATGAATACCATCAATATTTCCATGAGCAGGCTGGAAGAACAGTTAGAAGTGGAAAAGGGCATTGTGAAAGCCTTGGAAGAGGCGAAAGAAAAAGAAAATGAAGCTGATATCATCAGTGAACTTCTTCATCATACCGGGGAATTTTATCAGGCAGACCGCTGCTATATCTTTTTATATTCCAAAGAGGCAGATAGCTGGAGTAATGTCTGTGAGTGGTGTGAAAATGAGATTCAGAGCCAGCAGCTTTATCTGGCATCGGTACCGGGTGACCGGGTAAAACTGGTGATTGGCAGTCTGAAGGAAGACAGACCGGTTATTATCAAAGATGTGGATATGTATCGGGAGTCAGCACCGGATTTGTGGAAAATATTAGTGCATCAGGAAATACGCAGGCTGATGCTTCTTCCATTGTTAAATGAAGGTCATTTATTTGGATTTATTGGTGTGGATAATCCGAAATACCGCCCAAATGATAAGACTTTTCTTGCCAGAATACGTCCTTTTATTTCAAATATACTGATTCGTGACGGAATGATGGATGTAAAGAGTGAGATGATAGCCCGTATGACGGGTATGCTGAAGGAGGAAAATATATTACAGTCTGTAAAACTGGGACTGTGGACGCTGGAACTGGATACGGTCAATGGAAAGAACCGTCTGTATGTGGATAAGAGCATGCGCAGCATTCTGGGCATAGACGACATTATGAACAGCGAGGAATATTTCAGGTTCTGGTATGATAACATCAGTGATGGTTATTACGATTATGTACAGAATGCATTACATGATATTATTACAACCGGAAAGATTATTGAGATGGAATATACCTGGAATCATCCGGAACGTGGAAAAGTGACAGTACGCTGTGTTGGAGTGCTTGGTCATCAGGAAAATGGTGTCTATACATTAAAAGGATATCATCGTATCAATAATGATATGATTCGGAAAAAATTTTTAAAGAGTCAGGAATATGAACGTATGGAGTATAATGAGAAGAAACATACCATTTATTTCCATACAAATCGTTCTATGTTAAAGGGAAATCAGCTAAAAGAGGTTGGATTTCCGGAAAGCTGGGAGGATGGAATGGTACATCCCCATTTCCGGGATGTATTTCATGCAGCGTTTACCGGTGTAGAATATAGAAAAGAGGATCAGGTATTAGAAATTCTTTTAAAAAACAAGCAGGATGAGTTTGAATGGTTCCGTCTGGATATCTGTAAAATCGGAGACCAGAAACAGGATGAAAATTTGAGGATAGTTACTATTTATCAGATTGAAGATCATCAGAATATCCAGTTAAAATATTTACAGAGAGAGGACTTTTATCAGGCAATGCTGTCGGAGACCGTGGCATATGCTGAGGTAGACCTGAGTAATGGTAAGATTCAAAGCAGTGGTGGACTCTGGAAAGATTACGTAGCAGAGGGCGAGCGGGAAGCATTAAATTATATGAAGGTTTTCAACCGTCATATTGATGAACTGGTATTAGAGGAAGACCAGTTTGGATGCTATGATGTATTAGAGCAGGAAAAGATGGTTTATAATTATAACAGTGGAACGGCTACTGTGAATTATCAGCTTCGCAGAAGGATGGCAAGAGGAAGTTACCACTGGATGGAGCTTACCGTACATGTATTTCAGGAGCAGGTAACAGAAAATATGTATGCACTGCTGTATCTTAAGGATATAGATGGACAGAAACGCCGTCAGCAGGAACAGGAGCGTGCAGCCAATACCGATCCGTTGACGAACGTACTGAACCGGCGGATATTTGAACAATATACCAGCCATTATGTATTAGAAGAAGCAAAGAAAGGGGAAGTGTGTGCACTTCTTATATTGGATATTGATAATTTTAAACAGATTAACGATACCAAGGGACATCCATATGGAGATAAAGTATTGCGTACTTTTGTGGATACCATTCATGAAAGCTTCCGCTGTACCGATTATATAGGAAGACTTGGTGGGGATGAATTTGTAGTATTGTTTAAAGGATTTGGCTCAAAGAAAACCTTGGATAAGAGACTGGTTCGGATGCAGGAACAGCTGCGGGAGAAGCTTCCGACTCCGGTATCCTGCAGTGTTGGAATCACCCTGATTAGAAAAGACAGCTATAACTATGAAGACAGTATCAGGCAGGCAGATAAAGCTTTGTATACAGCGAAGCATAAAGGAAAGGATACCTGTTGTTACTGGGAAGAGTCAGAAAAATAGGCATTGACGGAGACAAAAGGTATATGTTATGATGATGGCGTATCAGGGAGTAGTTCGCACCGGATAGCCGGTGTTGTATTTTTCGTCATCACGTTATCTGAAGAGGGATAACCGGAATATACACTGCAGAGGAACGAGACTTTTACCGTATTATTTTGATGCGGTAAAAGTGCTCGTTCCTTTTTTGCTTTACAGGAAATTGCTTTCCTGTAAAGTAAAAAACGCTCCGCGA
>ERZ791859.1397-NODE-1397-length-10967-cov-4.680077_pt1 | contig 10967 bp, 7 predicted proteins | sample MGYA00509943_ERZ791859 | MGnify/ENA primary metagenome ERZ791859 (study PRJEB30046, sample SAMN00792065) | human gut metagenome | study: EMG produced TPA metagenomics assembly of the A metagenome-wide association study of gut microbiota in type 2... | reverse complement strand
GCGCGCGTGCGGCGATATGCCCGGGAGCGAGAGCGCGGTAACGCATTGGGAGAGCCTGTATGCAAGCGACGAATACAGCCTGCTGAGTCTCACTCTCGAAACCGGCAGAACGCATCAGATAAGGGTGCATTTCGCGTCCATGGGCGCACCCCTTGCGGGCGACACAATGTACGGTGCGCCGGAAAATGAGGTAGGGCATCATCTGCTCCACTGCGCCGAATGTGATTTTATTCATCCGGCTTCGGGCGAAGAAATTCGCCTGTCTGCTCCGCCTCCGCAGGATTTTCTCGACTTCTGCCGCAGCTTCATTCCGGCGGATGTGTTGGCTAAAATATTCAACTATGCATGAATAAGATGCATATTTACCGTCAAAATGCAGAAAAACGCCAAAAACATGAAAAAATATTCAATAAAGCCTTGCATTTTGAAAATATGGTGCTATAATACAGTCATCAAATCAAACAGGAGGAAAACATCATGAAAAAGTTTACGAAGATAATTGCTCTCGTGCTTGCGCTTGTCTGCATCTGCACTGCGTTCGCAGCCTGCGGCGGCAACAAGGACGACGGCAATACAACAAAGACACCCGCAGTCAAGGTCATTGACTACGATCTGACCAACGAGCAGTACGCTTTCGGCGTTGACAAGAACCAGCCCGAGCTGCTCACCCAGGTCAACGACATAATCAAAGAAATGAAGAGCGACGGAACATTCTCCGCTATCTGCGACAAGTACTTCGGCGACGGCACTCCCGAAGCTGTCAAGTCCGCAGCTCTCGATGAGAGCAAGGATCAGCTCGTCGTTGCGACCAACGCCGCTTTCGAGCCCTTTGAGTACATGAAGGGCGATGACTATTACGGCATCGACATGGAGATAGCCGCTTATGTCGCCAAGAAGCTCGGCAAAGAACTCGTTATCCAGAACATGGACTTCGACGCTGTCTGCCTTTCCGTCGGCCAGCACAAGTGCGATATCGCAATGGCAGGTCTTACCATCAGCGAAGACCGTAAAGAGTATGTCAACTTCTCCGACGCTTACTATGAGGCATCTCAGAGACTCATAGTCAAGGGCACCGACACCACCTTCGACGCCTGCAAGAGCGCTGACGATGTCAAGGCTATCCTCAACAGCCTCACCGAGGACAAGAAGATCGGCTGCCAGCAGGGCACTACCGGCAACTCTTTCATCGAGGGCAGCGAAGATCTCGGATTCCCGGGACTCAAGGCAAAGGCTGTCGCTTATAAGAGCGGTTCTCTTGCAGTCCAGGATCTCATCAACGGCGGCGTTGACTATGTTATCATCGACTCCGCTCCCGCCGCGAGCATCGCAAAGGCCATCAATGATGTTGCCTGAGCTTAAATGTAAATAACGAAAGAAGGCTGTTTCGGTCGAAACGGCCTTCCTTTTAGTCTGCGGCGCTTTTTGCCGCGCAAGTATTTGGACAAAGGAAAAGAACTATGAACGATTTTATAGCAAGCTTACCGAAGAAAATCGATAAGTTTATCGAGATACTCATAGACTACAACGGCTATGTAAAAGTCCTGCAGGGCTTGCAGAATACGCTCAAGATAGCCGTTCTCGGTCTTATAATCGGTATTGTCATCGGTACGCTGATAGCGACCGTGCGCGTTATACCGAAATACAAAGTCCTCCCGAGAATACTCAACGCCATCTGCGCATTCTATGTTGCGCTCTTCAGAGGAACCCCCATGGTCGTGCAGCTGCTTATATTCTACTATGTCGTGCTGCCGATAATGGGCGTCAATCTCCCGTCGGTCAGCGTGGCAATAGCGGTTTTCGGCCTTAACAGCGGCGCGTACATATCGGAGATAATGCGAAGCGGTATCCAGAGCGTTGACGACGGTCAGATGGAGGGCGGCAGAAGCGTCGGCCTTAGCTTCTCGACCACGATGATGCGCATAGTCATCCCGCAGGCGATAAAGAACATTCTCCCGACCCTCGGCAACGAGTTCATCGCTCTTATCAAGGAGACTTCGGTCGTCTCGTTCGTCGGCGCACTCGACCTCTATGTCGCGTTCAGCTACATCGGCTCGAACAGCTATGAGTTCATGGTGCCCTATATCGCCATGGCGCTCATCTATATCGTCATAGTCTGCTTGATAACCCTGCTTGTAAAAATCATGGAAAGGAGCCTGAAGAAGAGTGATAGACGTAATTGACCTGAAAAAGAACTTCGGGGACAATGAAGTCCTCAAGGGCATCAACATGACTATCAACAAGGGAGACATCGTTGTTGTCATCGGCCCGTCCGGCTCCGGAAAGAGCACATTCCTGCGCTGCCTCAACTGCATGGAGGATCCGACCTCCGGCAAGATTATATTCGAGGGCGTGGATATCGCCGACCCCAAGGTCGATATAAATATCCACCGCAGAAAGATGGGAATGGTGTTCCAGCATTTCAATCTTTTCAACAACAAGACCGTTATTGAGAACATAATGCTCTCACCCGTGCTCTGCGCCAAGAAGGACAGACGCAAGGCAGTGGTGCACAATATGTTCCACAAGGATAAGCTGCCCGTGCGCCCCGTCAAGGAGATAAAGAAAGAGGCGGAGGAGAACGCGCACAAGCTGCTTGAGCGCATAGGACTCGAGGACAAAGCCGATGTCTATCCCTCGACCCTCTCCGGCGGCCAGAAGCAGCGAGTCGCAATAGTCCGCTCGCTCGCGATGAACCCCGAGGTTATCCTCTTCGACGAGCCGACGAGCGCCCTCGACCCCGAGATGGTCGGTGAGGTTCTCGACCTGATGAAGCAGCTCGCCCGCGAGGGCATGACGATGGTTGTCGTCACCCACGAGATGGGCTTCGCCCGCGAAGTCGGCACGAAGCTCGTGTTCATGGACGAGGGCAAAATAGTTGAGGAGAACACGCCCGAAAAGTTCTTCGCCGATCCGCAGAGCCCCCGCGCAAAAGATTTCCTTTCAAAAGTACTTTAATAACAGAGCCCGCCGATTCAGGCGGGCTAAAATTTTATCCCGGCTCCTTTCGGAACCGGGACTTTTGCTTTTGTTTTTATTTTTTACGGCTTCCAGATGAACCAGATGAGAAGATATCCGGTTGTGACCGCCGCGAGGGTGAAGGGTACGCCGTATTTCATGAAGGTCGTCGCCTTTACCTCATGACCCTCCTTGCGGAGAATGCCGATGCCCGCGATGTTCGCGGATGCTCCGATCGGGGTCAGGTTGCCGCCGAGGGTCGCGCCGCAGAGCAGACCGTAGTACATGATCTTCGGGTCGATGCCGAGGTTGACGGCGATGACCGGGATAACGGTGAGCATGGTAGCGGTGTAGGGAATATTGTCGATGAATGCCGAGAGAATAACGGACATCCAGACGATGACAGTGTAGACGATGAATACGCTGCCGGAGCTTCCGCCGACTTTCGATATGGCGTTGCCGATGATATCAATAACGCCCGCGTTTTTGATGCCGCCGATGACGACGAAAAGACCGGTCAGAAGAATGATGGTGTAGTAGTCGATCTCTTTGAATGCGTTTTTGACTATCTCGGTGTTCTTGCGGAACAGCTCGCGGATTATGCCGACAAAGAAGAAGAACATGCAGATAAGACCGTTGGTTATCTCGGGCTTGTAGAACTGACCCTCGGCCGCGTTGCTCTTGTAGGGGATGAACGAAACGGCGATGAGGCAGACAACAGTCGCAATAAGCAGGAAGGTCGGGAACTTGTCCTCAACCTTTGTGCGGTCGGTGATATGTATCTTGTCGTTCTCCTTGCGGAACATGAAGAGGATTATCAGCGCGCTGACAATTGCACCCGCCTCAACGACCCAGAACATGCCGGGCTTGCCCTCGTCAACGAAGAAGTCGGAGAAATCAAGGTTTGCCGCCTTGGCGAGCAGAATCGAAGTCGTGTCGCCGACGAGAGTCGCCGCACCCTGGAGGTTTGACGAAACGGCGATGCAGATAATGCTCGGGACAGGGGAGATGTTGAGCTTCTTGCACAGTGCAAGTGCGACGGGCGCTATCATAAGAACGGTAGCGACATTGTCAACAAACGCGGAGACGATTCCCGCGAAAAGGCTCATGCAGACGACAGCCCACTTGACATTGGGCATCTTCGATATAAGAACGTCGCTCATCAGCTGCGGCATCTTGGACTCGATAAAGAGATAGACAGTGCCCATGGTGCCGGCTATCATCATAATGACGTTCCAGTCGATTTCGCCGACAGCTGCTTTGAAAGTATAGCTGAAAGAGTTTCCCGAACCGAGGGAGAAAAAGTCCGCGCCGAAAAGATCGGGCTTGAATGCGGCAATAGTGCCGAGGACAACGAAGATAACTGCCGATGCAACAGCGACATAGGGGCGGATCTTCTGAAACGCCATCATAAGAATATACGTCGTCGCGAAGAGCACCAGTGCGGTTATAGTGATACTGCTCATGCTTCACACTCCAAAATATTTTTTTCGCAGCGAACACTCAGCGACCGATTTTTCCCCAAAGAAAAACGCGCTCCCTACCGGAACGCGAAACCGCCACTTCATTTTAAGCATGGCAACACAAAAACCGCATTGCTTCAACCTCAAATAAATAATCCGCATATTTGACGGATTATGACAGACTCCACCACTCATTATTCGGCTGCAAAGGACATTATATAAAATTTTTCCATAGCCGTCAAGGACTTTTTGACTATTTTTGCAACTGCCTATATCAGTTCGGATATAACCGCGTTTGAGACGAGAAAACCCTGCCTTGTCAGCGCGATGCGGCTATTGTCGCATACCGTCAGATCGGCTTTTGAAAACTCAATGCATTTTTTGATTATATCCTCCGGCACGCCGTGCCCGAACCGCTCTTCTACTTCTGAAAACACAAGACCTTTGTTCAGCCGCAGACGGAGCATAAGATACTCTTCAAAGCTCCCGCCTTCGCCGTCGTCTGTGGGCTCGCAGCCCGCGATAAAGCTCTCTATATCGCGCGGGAAAAAGAATCTCCTGCCGTCTATAAACGAGTGCGCCGCCGGACCTATGCCGAGATATTCGTCGCAGTCCCAGTACTTCAGATTGTGGCGGCTCTCATATCCCGGCTCTGCAAAGTTCGAGATCTCATATTGCATGAACCCGCGCTTTTCGAGCTCCTCGCACGCGGTCAGATACAGCTCGCAGGTCGCATCTTCGTCCGGCAGAGTCAGCTCGCCGCGTTTCTCATAAAAACGCGTGCCCTCTTCTATTTTTAAAATATATGCGCTGACATGGCGCACTCCCGTGTCCGCGCAGAAAGCTATGCTGTCCTTGAGCGAATCGACTGTTTGACCGGGGACGGCGAGCATGAGGTCGAGCGATATATTATCTATCCCCGCGTCCTGCGCGCGCTTTACGGCGAGCGAAACATCGTCCCTGCCGCTGAGTCTGCCGAGCGCGCGGCGTTCGCCGTCGTTTGCCGACTGCATGCCCATGGATATCCTGTTGACTCCCGATTCTCTGAGCAGAGCGAAATCAAGATTCTTTTTCGCCGCGTCAAACGGATTGATTTCAACTGTCGTCTCGCAACTCGGCGCAGAAAACTCCCTCGCCGCGCCGATAATTCTGCCGAGCCTCTCCGCTCCCAGCGCTGACGGGGTGCCGCCGCCGATATAAATGGTGTCCGCAGTTATGTTATATTTTGCCGCAAGAGCGGGAATGCGGTGGATAAGCGTGTCGGTGTAGGTATCCGCCGTGCTTTCGTCAAGGCGCAGAGAATAAAAATCGCAGTAGGGGCACTTGCTGCGGCAGAACGGTATGTGAATATATAACCCCGCGTTTTTGCTTTTCATTTTTCCGCACCTCCCGCAAATTATCGCTTTATAATAATGTATAATAACACAAAGATGTTATTTAAACAATCCGTATACGGCATTTTTGCCGAATTTTGTGTGCAAAATCACAACTTTTTGTATGGTAATTGTTGCTTTTTGCCAGAAGCTGTGTTATAATCAAAAAGCTTGATTTTTTAAATAGGAGGTCGTCTTTTGGCACAGGAACAGACAGCCGCGGTCAATCCGCAGGCAGGATCCGGCGAAGATTCGTCAGGATACGTCTTTCAGAACAGACGCTATGTCGGTACGAAAGAAACTGTCGCTTACGTCGTCTATGATATGTCGCAGAGCTTCAATATCAACGCGTATTCGCAGAGATTCGTCACCAACATCCTTCAGGTCAGCCTGAAGCTGCAGCGAATAGCGAATGTTATTAACGGTATTTGGGACGTTATCAACGATGTGCTTTTCGGTGCGATAGTTGACAAGACGAGAACCCGCTGGGGCAAGTTCAAGCCCTATCTCGTTGCGCTCGGTATCCCCGGCACAATCGGTACGTGCATTTATTGGCTCATGCCCCTCATATTTGCGGGCAAAGGTCCGAACGATATCTGGAAATTCATCGGATATCTTCTTCTCATGGTCGTGCGTGAAGGCGCGGGAACATTCCGCGATATCGCACAGAAGGGTATCCAGTCCACGATAACCCCGCACCCTGTTGACAGAACGAGAATTATCACTATTGCAAACTTCGCCTCCGGCTTCCTCGGAGAGAAGCTGCCCGAGCAGATAATGACCGTTCTCCTTGACCTTATCGGCAGAAATAAGATCAAGCTTACTCTTCAAGGTACTTTTGTCGGCATGGGTATTTTCACTGCCGTTGTTGCAGGCGCAGGTGCTATGTGGTTCTTCTTTATCTGTAAAGAGCGAGTCATGCAGTCCGTCGAGCGTCCGAGCATCAAGGCGGGTATCAAGTCGATAATCAACAACAAGCCGATACTTCTTATGACGCTTTCCAAGATGCTCAGCGGCTTCTCGGTCGGCGGCAGCAAGTCGGACTACCTTATCGATGTTCTGAACTTTGCTTCGCTCAATATTATTACCGGTATCCCCGGCTCGATAATCAACCCCATCAGCTATGCGATAGTTCCGTGGTTCAGACGGCACTTCTCGAGCCGATTCCTGTATATCATGGGTACATATGTCGGCGATATCCTGCTCGTGCCCGTGTTCCTCGTCGGCTGCATCGGCGGCAAGAAGCACGGACTTTATAAGAAGGTCGTTCCCATGGCGATCGCCCTCACCTTGTGGGAGACGCTGTTCATGATTTTCTACGGCGTGCGTAAGGTCATCCCGACCGAGATGTACAACGAGGCAATGGACTACTGCGAATGGAAGAACGGCTACCGCACAGAGGGCATGACGAGCGTCGCCCAGGGTCTTGCCCAGAAGCTTTCGAGCATCGTCAGTGGCTATATCGCGCTGTTCATCAAGCAGCTTATCGGCTACGACCTGACTGCCTACACAAGAGGCACCGCGCAGTCGGATAACACCAAGTTCGGTCTGTTCGCAATGTTCACCATCATCCCGTTCATCACAACCTCCCTCGGCATCATTCCGATGCTCTTCTATGATCTGAACGACAAGAAGAAGGAGAAGATGTACGAAGAGTTGCTTGAGAGAAGAGCCGCAATGTCCAAGGAGGCAACCTCCGGCGACCTTGAAGCGCTCGAGAAACTCGCAAAGGCTCAGATGGAGATCGGCAACAGCAAGAGCGAGCTGTAAAGACTTCCTCATAACAAATAGAAAAAATCCTCCGTATGTAATGTACGGAGGATTTTTTATGCCCGCTTTTTGTATACAGAAATATACAGTTCAAAATTTATACACATTGGAGCAACAATGTTTAATAAAACTGTTGCATTTGCATAAAAATTATGTTATGATTCAAAAGTAAAAAAATGCAGACAGGAGGTAATGCTTTGGCAGAAGAAGTAAAAACCGCTGCGGTCGGCAATCAAGCCGGCGGTAATGCCGAAAATAGCGGATATGTTTATCAGAACAGACGCTATGTCGGAACCAAAGAGACGGTTGCATATGTCGTCTACGATATGTCGCAGAGCTTCAATATCAACGCGTATTCGCAGAGATTCGTCACCAACATCCTTCAGGTCAGCCTGAGGTTCCAGCGTATAGCGAATGTCATCAACGGTATCTGGGACGTTATCAACGATGTGTTTTTCGGTGCGATAGTTGACAAGACGAGAACAAGATGGGGAAAATTCAAGCCTTATCTCGTTGCGCTCGGTATTCCCGGAACAATAGGAACGTGCATTTATTGGCTGCTGCCCATATTATTTTCTGGCAGAGGGCAGGAGGATATCTGGAAATTTATCGGATATCTCGCGCTGATGGTCGTGCGTGAAGGCGCAGGAACATTCAGAGCGATAGCCCAGAAGGGTATTCAGGCGACGATAACGCCGCACCCCGTTGACCGAACCCGACTGATAACGATTGCCGATTTTGTCTCCGGCGCGCTCGGTGAAAAATTGCCGGAACAGATAATGACGATTTTGCTCGACCTAATCGGCAGAAACAAAGTCAAGCTCACCCTTCGCGGAACATTCGTTACCATGGGTCTGTTTACCGCTATAGTAGCGGGCGCGGGCGCGCTGTGGTTCTTCCTTATCTGTAAGGAACGTGTCATGCAGTCCGTTGAGACGCCGAGCCTTAAAGCGAGTATCAAGTCGATAATCAACAACAAGCCGATTTTGCTTATGACGCTGTCGAGTATGCTCAGCGGATTTGCAGTCGGCGGAAGCAAGCAGGACTATTATATAGATGTTCTGAATTTCGCTTCCCTCGGTCTTATCACCGGTATCCCCGGCGCTATTATCAATCCGTTCAGCTATATGGCTGTACCGTGGTTCAGACGGCATTTCTCGAGCCGTTTCCTGTATATTATAGGAGACAAGATATCCGGAATACTGCTTGTCCCCGTGTTCTTGGTCGGCTGCATCGGCGGCAAGAAGCACGGACTTTATAAGAATGTCTGGGTCATGGGTATCGCAATGACGCTCTGGGAGACCATATTCATGATCTTCTACGGCGTGCGCCGCATAATCCCAACCGAGATGTACAACGAGGCTATGGACTACTGCGAGTGGAAGAACGGTTACCGTACGGAGGGTATGACGAGCGTCGCTCAGGGTCTTGCCCAGAAGCTTTCGGGCATCGTCAGCAACTATATTTCCACATGGATAAAGCAGCTTATAGGCTACGACCTCACGCTCTATGTCAGAGGCACGGCGCAGTCCGATTCCACAAAGTTCGGTCTGTTCGCAATGTTCACCATCGTCCCGTTCCTCACCGGCATCATCAGCATTGTTCCGATGCTCTTCTATGACCTGAACGGCAAGAAGAAGGAGCAGATGTATGAGGAGCTTCTTGAAAGAAGAGCGGCTCTCTCCAAGGAAGCCACAATGGGCGACCTTGAAGCCCTTGAAAAGCTTGCCAAGGCTCAGATGGAGATAGGCAGCAGGAAGCAGGAGCTTTAATACACTTTATAAAACAGCAAAAAGTCCCGACAGCAATGTCTGCCGGGACTTTTGCATATATAAAGCTGCATAATATGACAGAACAGGTTGGTGGATTGGAAATTTGTCTGTCACTCGAGCCGTAGCAGGATAAAATAAAGTGACCAATTGATTTCTATAATCAGACCTCTAATAGCCGCGCCGCAGTGTTCAATAAGCCAACGTAGACGAGCGAGGGAACGGCTTGCGAAGCAAGACGCACGAGCCCGTATTGTTTGAGCGAAGCGAGTTTACGGGCGAATGTGCCGAGCTACTGACTGAGAGCCGCGGGCTAGGTACCGCGGCGTGGCATTCGCGGGGGTACAGGGGGGATTCCCCCTGTTTTGCTTTTCTTTTGCAGGCGTTTTCTTTTTCAAATAAAAAGAAAATGCCGAAACGCGGGTAGTATAAAATATTCGATTGTTGCAAGACGCGAAGGTAGAGTGCAAATTCTACAATTTCATATCGTGACGCTCCCGCGTCAAAGGGTCGTCGAAGTCGCCGATCCCTACAAACTGCCCACTGAGTTACCTATTGCAATGTTGCGGCGCGGCTATTGAAAGCTTGATTATAAAAATTGGTTGAGTCGCTTGCTTCTATGTTGCTACGGCTCGAGTGATAGACACCCCTAATTTGTCAAACCGCTAAACGGCGCACTTCTATATGCCTTGCAACAACATAAAACCGACCTATGAACTATAGGTCGGCTTAACTGTTTTATGAACGCTTCACTAACGTATGCAGTGTTTTTTGCTGTCTGCCGAAGTTGAAAAAGTCATATTTAAATAGTATAATATAATCTATCTTCAATTTACGAGGTCTTATCTATGCCCGAATATGAAAAGATAACATTTGAAAACGGCTTTCGTCTGCTCCTGAGCGAGGACAGCAGGGCGAAGAGCTGCTCCATGGGCGTGTGGGTCGGCAGTGGCTCATGCTATGAGAGCGACGACACGGCGGGAATATCCCATTTTATCGAGCACATGGTGTTCAAGGGCAGCGCCCTGTATTCATCCGAGGATATCGCTTTGATATCCGACAGAATGGGCGGCGAGCTCAACGCTTATACCGATAAAGAGTGCACATGTTTTTATACCCGCGTCCTCTCTGCCGATGCGCCCGCGGCGTTTGAGCTGATAGCCGATATGGTGACTTCGCCGCGCCTCGATGCTGATGACTTGGAGCTCGAAAAGGGAGTCGTGTGCGAGGAGATCGCCATGTATGAGTCAAACCCTGCCGATCTCTGCGCGGATCTTTTCTATCTTGTGGCATTCCCGGAGCATAAGCTCGGCAAAAATGTCCTCGGCACGCGTGATTCGGTCAATTCAATGACTCCCGATATGCTGAGAAAACATATGGACAGATTCTATTCTCCCGCGTCTACAGTAGCCTGCTTCTGCGGCAAATTCGAGCGGGATAAGATAATCTCGCTGTGCAAACGCTATTTCTCGTCGCCCGCAAATAAAAGCGCAATACCCGCTTTACCCAAGGCGGATTTCTGCCCCGGAGTGCATATTTTCGACAAAAAGACGGAGCAGAACCAGATAGTTATCGGCTTCTCCGCGCCCTCTCTCGGGTCGGACAGCCGCTTTGCCTGCCAACTGATAGCCTCGATG
>ERZ791859.1389-NODE-1389-length-11030-cov-3.052665_pt1 | contig 11030 bp, 8 predicted proteins | sample MGYA00509943_ERZ791859 | MGnify/ENA primary metagenome ERZ791859 (study PRJEB30046, sample SAMN00792065) | human gut metagenome | study: EMG produced TPA metagenomics assembly of the A metagenome-wide association study of gut microbiota in type 2... | reverse complement strand
AAAAAACAGAACGTTGCCTGAATGCTCCTTAGACGCTTTCTCTGGGGGTATGGGGGATTTATACTCTTTTTTCTTTTATTGTTTTACTTGACATAAATTGCTACGGGGGCTGTGGAAGAACTTTTCGTTCTTTCACAGCCCCTTTTTTCTTTCATCGTTTGAGAATGTAAGGACATAATAGGATAAGTAACCATAATTCATTATATCCGACACAAGAAATTTTTCGCTATTTCGAGCTGACGCTCATCCTCATAAAGGATGATCCCCTGCTCTATATCCACCAAAGGATGCCCGCTTGTAAGAACCCATTCTTCAACTGAATCGAATTCCAATGTTTCGCGGGAAATTGTCGTGATAGTTTTTTCATCATACAAATCAGGCGAACAACGAAGATTGGCTTCATCGAAGGCCAAGTGCTACTGCAAATGGTGCCTGCCCACCGCGTCAAAGAACGCACATCCTGCTCGAAGTAACATTTCGCATTGCCTTATGACCTCATCCTGCGCAGCGGTATAGTCACAAAAGAGCAGAACAGAAAAAGGAGTATTTGGCAGCTTCCAATCTTCTTTCTTTCGGCACATGCTTTTACAACACGTTATCAATTCGCTCACCCTCTTTCAGTATATCGAAACCTCTTATTGCTCATAGCACTAATAGAAAGATTGGCCAGGAATCCCTTTTTCTTCTTGGTCGGATGCTGGGGCGCAGGCTGCCGGGCTCTCTGCTTCGGCGGTTGGTATCCCTGTATATCGATCTGCTTGCGGGTTTTCATAACATACTCCCTCCCTTTTGTCAAGCCACCTATATTGTATCCGCTTTCCCTTTTCTCTACAATAAACGCGTCAATTTCTGGAATCGTTAAAACATGTGGAAAATTGCTGCATTAGTGGGAATAATGAGTCTTGCAGATATGCCTGCGATATGCTTATACTTTCTATCAAAGGAGGGTGTTACCATGTTTAAAGCAGAACAATTACGAACGCGATTTGCAAATGGAGAATTAGTAGTAGGTGGTGCGGTAGGATTGACTGACCATGTTTCCGCAGAAGCTTTAGGTTTTTTGGGAGCAGACTTTGTGTGGATAGATGGCGAGCATGCACCTTTTGATAAACGAACTATCTTGGACCACATCACGGCAATTGATGCAACGAGCGCTGCGTCTATTGTTCGCGTACCTTGGAACGATCCTGTGATCATCAAGCCTATCTTGGAAATGGGACCAGATGGCATTCTTTGCCCGATGGTCAACACTGTTGAACAGGCAGAGAAATTTGTAGCAGCATGTACATATCCGCCTCGCGGCATTCGCGGATTTGGACCACGACGGGCTACGCATTACGGCTCTATATCAGACAGCGAGTATATCGCCACTGCCGATTCTCGTCTTTTGCGCATGATTCAAATTGAACATGTGGAAGCAGTAAAAAATCTCGAGGCAATCTGCGATGTGCCTGGTATCGATTTATTGATAATCGGGCCACATGATTTGTCGGGTTCGATGGGAATACTGGCTCAGATGCGGCATCCGGAGTTGCTGGCGATGTTTGATCATATTACAACAGTTTGCAGAAAAAAAGGGAAACCCTTTGGCGTTGCTATCGGTCCGCATCAGCCAACGATCGAAGAATGGGTAAAACGAGGGATCTGTTTTCTGAATTGCGGAAATGATATTGCATTTATCAATGTAGGAGCTCGTCAAACAATCAACTTTGCACGCAGCCTTGCCCAAAAGTAACATACAACGATAGAACTAAAGAAGGAGCTTTCCCGGCAGGAAAGCTCCTTCTGATATTTTAGATATGCAAGTTTTCCATCAATTGCACCTCTTCAACGCCAAAGAAGTCATGTAAACGACGATAGTTCTTCATAATGGCATCATACTTAGCAGTTTGTGTTTTATCTGGATATACTGTTTTACTCGCATTACTGCTCATGTGTCTAACAGCATCCTCCAGACAAGCATACCCGCCTTCTTTAATTCCAAGACCGGCTGCTGCACACATTCCCGCTCCCAACGCAGTAGCTTGATTTGTCGAGGATATTTCAACAGGCATTCCAAGGACGTCGGCCATGATTTGGCACATCAATGGACTTTTTGCGGCGATACCACCGCACAATATTACACGACCGACAGATAAACCGTGCATTTCATACTGATCGCGAATCATGCGCTGTCCAAACGCAATGGATTCCATTAGTGTGCGGTATATATCCGCGCGGCTTGTGTGGAGCGTCATGCCCATCATCAATCCCGAAAGACGGTTGTTTCCAAGTAGGCAGCGATTTCCGTTCCACCAATCAAGTGCAAGCAAGCCGCAATCCCCTGCATTCAGCAGAGCAGCTTCTTTTTCTAATTGTACGTAGGTTTCGCTGCTTTTTTTAGGGTCTATCAGACGTACAAACCATTCAAGCATATCGCCAACACACGCTTGTCCAGCGGTATAGCAGGTGAGATTCGGCAATAAGCCATTCTTTACGCAAGCATTTACACCAGGAACCAGCTTGTGCTCATGATGCAAAAAGTGAGTAACAGATGAAGTGCCTATAACTATCAGATAATCGCCGGATTGTAAAACACCCGCCCCTAAAGCAGCGGCATGTGCATCGGTATGGCCGGATGCCACGGAAACTCCGGGCAGCAAACCGAGAGTCTCGGCGGCATGTGGGGTCAGTTCTCCGGCTTTTTCGCCCGGAAAGACCATTTTACCACGTAGTTTATACTTAACAGCATTTGGTAACAGCGGATGTACATGTGTGAGATAGTCTTGTGAGGGATAGCCGCTTTCGCGGTTGTAGAGGGCCTTGAATGAGGAGATACCGCCGCCCCGAATCATTTGCCCCGTCAGAAGGCTGTCAAGCCAATCGGATATTTGCATGAACGCATCTGTTGATTGGAATACCTCTGGTGCCTCGCGCATTACTTCTAAAATTTTGGGCATAACCCATTCCGAAGAAATTGCACCACCAAACGCACCGATAAAATCCTCCCCGCGTTCCTTTGCGATTCGTGTCATGCAGCGCGCATATTCTTCGGCTCGGTGATGCTTCCAAAGCTTTGCATAAGCATGTGGTTCCTGCAAAAAAGCATTTGAATAGCACAAAGGGGTGAGGCTGGCATTCACCGGTACAAGCGTGCATGCGGTGGCAGCGATGGACAGTCCCTTGATGAATGCTTTATCAACCTGGCTGCGAAGCAGCAAATCGTGGATCAGTTGTACAAGTGCTTCCCAATAATCCTGCGGATGTACAAGCGCCCAATGCTCTCCCACAAGCGGTGTTCCGTCTGGAAGAGATTGATTCATTACTCCGTGAGGATAAGAAAAAACAGCTTCGCTTAACACCTCGCCGGTAGCTGCTGTAAGCAACTGAGCCCGGGCAGATTGTGTTCCATAGTCTACGCCAATTACGTAAACCGGATTTTCTTTCTTCTTCATAACTGCTTTTCAACTGCTCCTATCTATAGATTATAAGCTATAAGCAATATGTATTATAAGCATTCGCAAAGCAATATGTCAATTTCGGGAAGAAAATAGCCGCATATATCAAGAAAAAAAGCGCCTTTATAATGCGCAATGGTAGAAATCTTATGCGTAAAAGAAGAATTTTGCACAATTGACAAATACATAATAAATGATAGACTAAAAGCGAAACAAAGCTGAGTTTGCCCAAATAAAAAAAGGAGAAGAGATATTCATGGCGCGCGAAGACTTCATGCAACGTTACATCATCGGTGTTCCTCGGAGAAAACGCTGGCGTCTGCTGCTTAGAGATTGGCAACTCTATTTAATGCTTCTTTTGCCCGTTGCGTTTTATGTTCTTTTCAAGTACATGCCCATGTATGGCACCATTATAGCCTTTAAAAAATACAGCGCAAAACGCGGTATTTGGGGGAGTAAATGGGTCGGATTTACTAATTTCAACAAGTTCCTCTCGGATCCTTATTTTTACAAGCTGATCCGAAATACGCTTTTGATCAACCTCTACAGTTTGCTCTTTGCTTTCCCTTCCTCAATTATGTTTGCCCTTTTGTTGAATGAAATAAAACACCAAAACTATAGAAAAATCGTGCAAACGATCGCTTATCTCCCTCATTTCATTTCCACGGTTGTTGTATGCGGACTTGTAACTAACTTTCTGCGTAGTAACGGCGGCTTGATTAACGACTTGATAGTGATGCTGGGCGGCGAGAGAGTCGCCTTCATGAATAAGCCTGAGTATTTCCGCGGAATTTATGTTATATCCGAAATTTGGCAACACCTTGGTTGGGATGCCATTATTTATATTGCCGCACTGACAGCAATTGATCCGCAGTTGTACGAAGCAGCACGCGTAGAAGGCGCTAACCGCTTCCAGCAGACAATATATGTAACGCTTCCCTGCATCGCCTCCACCGTTATTATCATGCTGCTCATGCGCATTGGCAATATGATGAATCTGGGACATGAAAAAATTTTGCTGCTATATAACGGTGCAACTTATGAAACCGCCGACGTGATTTCCACGTATGTATATCGTCGCGGTTTGCTGACCTCAGATTTCAGCTACGGAACAGCTATCGGACTTTTTCAGTCGCTGATTGCATTCGTTCTTATTATTAGCACAAATTATTTGAGCAAGAAGCTCAACGACACCAGTCTGTGGTAAGGAGGAACGTATGAGCATGATTGTTGGCCGGAAAACAAAAAATGGACTGAATCGAATGAATGGTTTTGACTATTTAAACTATGCGCAGATGTTAGTTATCATTATCCTGATGCTTTTCCCGCTGTATTACTGCTTTATTGTTTCCATCAGTGACGGTGGTGCTGTCACACGCGGTGAAGTGCTGTTCTGGCCTAAAGGTTCAGATTATACCGCATATAGAGCGGTGTTAGAAAATTCGCAAATTGGTGGCGCTTATTTAAACACGATCTACTATACAGGTTTGGGTACGTGCGTAAATATGTTCCTTACAAGTATGTGTGCTTATCCGCTGTGCCGTCCGCATCTCAAAGGCCGCAAATTGTTTAATGCCCTGTTCGTTGCAACCATGTTTATCAGCGGTGGCATGATTCCTCTCTATCTTCAGGTAAAGTCTCTGCATCTGATTGATACGGTTTGGGCGGTGATTCTGCCTACCGGCATCAGTACCTACAATATGATTATTATGCGAACATTCTTCTCAACAATCCCGGAAGAATTGCACGAAGCAGCGGAAATCGATGGCGCAAGCCAGTTCCAGACCTTCCGTCTTATCGTACTCCCCTTGTCAACCACCATTTTGGCAACGCTCATTCTTTTCTATGCTGTATCCCACTGGAACAGTTTTATGCCGGCTCTCCTGTATTTGAATTCCATGGATAAAATGCCTCTGCAAATGGTTATCCGAAAAATGGTCATTGACAGTGATATTGCCAGCATGACAACAACAAGCTCCTCTTCTTCAGAGACGCTGCTCACTGAAAGCAAAATCAAATATGCCGTAGTCATCATTTCTGTTCTGCCCATGTTGATTGTTTACCCCTTCCTGCAAAAGTATTTTGTCAGGGGCGTAATGATTGGCTCTGTAAAAGGATAACGGGAGGAAGTATATGCGAAGTACCTATTCGGTTCAATGTGCGAAAACAATCGAAGCCGCAAGAACATGTCTTTACGACGCTGCTGCAAACGAGTATCATTTCTGTCACCATCCGCATATTACGGCATATAAAGATAAGTTGTATGCTATGTGGTCAAACGGAAAACAGGGTGAAGGGGAAATTGGACAGCGGATCCTCTATGCTGTCAGCAAGGATGGTGAGACATGGACAAAACCTTGCGTATTACTGGAAAACATACAGGGTTCGGCGGGACTTCTTACCCTGGTTGCCGCCGGATGGCTGGTACAAGAAAATGTGGTAATCGCTTATATTGGTGCTTTCAATTATGCATTTCCCGAGCGCAGACAAACGGACGGTTCCGGTCAATGGAGACTTGGCGTGAAATGCATCAATACACAGTTGTTGGCAATGACAAGTGCTGATGGAATAACCTGGTCTTCACCTATCAATCAGGAAGTTCCGTTATGTCCCAATATGGGTCCGCAAAGAATCGGAAATGGGAAATTGCTGATTACTGGCAACTGGGCGCATGCAGTGTCGGATAACACTTCGGGGCTTGGTCCTTGGCATTTGACCAGCTTCTGTGATGATCCGGCTTCTTATCCCGTACCGCTGCGTGACGATCCTTTTGCATTCTGGGAGGTCAGCAGGGCAATGGGTATCCACGGAAGTATGTGCGAAGGCGCGTTTATCGAAACAGAGGACGGCAAACTGCATATGTTGCATCGCAGCTACGGTAACAGACTGTATGAATCCATAAGCTGTGACGCGGGAGAATCATGGTGTTTTCCAGTTAAGGCGGATTTCCCCGATGGCAATTCAAAGTTTTTCCTCGGCAGATTGCCGGATGGGCGCTATCTCTATATCGGGAATCCTGGTCCAGATAACTCTCGTTGTCCGTTGGTTTTGTCTCTTTCTCAGGATGGAATTACTTTTGATTCTCATTATCTGCTGGAGGATGAGCCGGTGCAGCGCAAATTTCCCGGCGTATTCAAAAACGGAATGTACGCATACCCACACGCAGTGGTGCAAGGCGATTATCTCTACGTAATTTATTCTCTGTGGAAAGAGGATGTATATGTCCAGAAAATTCCGCTTGGCGCGCTATGAGCGGAATATGGAATAGAATCTTAATTTAAAAGGAGGCCCTACGATGAAAAGACTGACATCCCTGCTTCTGGCGGCAATAATGTTTGCTGCACTGATCCCTGCTGCACTGGCAGACACCCCCGTTACCCTTACGATCATGCGTTCGGAGCATGCGTCCTTCACCTACAGCATGGAACAACCTGTCATTGAAGAGCTGGAAAAGCGCCTGGGTATCAACATCGAACTGCAAATTTACCCTGCCAGCGACTACAACACCAAATTGTCCATGCTGCTTGGTACCAATGATCTGCCCGATATCACCTTCTCTACCTATACGAAGTTAGCTGATTACGTTGCAGAAGATATGTTCGTCAACCTCAGCGAAAACTGGGATAAGTTGCCCAACTACGCTGCGACCATTGAACGTTTTCCTGCACTGGCGAATGCTTTCAAGGTAGAAGGTAATCTGTACTGGTTCATCATGACCGCAGAAGATGCAGAAGCCTACGGCAATACGCCCCTGATCCGTCAGGACGTGGTCAAGGCGATTGGTCGTGAACTGCCCACCAGCTTTGATGAACTGTACGAGACGCTTAAGGCAATCAAAGCTTACGATCCCGATAGCATTCCCTTCGTTACTCGCGGAACTGATGTTTTGTGGCGTATGGGTTATTCCTACGGTACCTACAACGGCATCTATTTCGAACCCGATAGCAGCAAGTACGAATATGGTCCGCTGTATGACCGTTACCGTTCCTTCATGGAGTACATGAATAAACTCTATAATGAAGGTTTGCTTGATCCCGATTTCTCCACTTCCAATAAGACGATTTGGATGGAAAATCTTACCAGCGGAAAGAGCTACTTCTTCTATGACAATGGTTCCTTTACGACTGACATTAACATGGTCACCACGGCTACCAATCCCGAAGCAAAGTTCGTGCCCATGACCACGTTGAAGAATCCCTTCGGTGGACAGCGCAATCAATTCTTCGAAGGCGTTGGCTACATTTCTCCCTTCCGCAATGACGTATGGGTTATCAACAATGAATCCAAGCATGTAGACGAAGCACTTAAGTTCATGGATTACCTGTACAGCGAAGAGGGCGCGATGCTTTGCTCTTACGGCATTGAGGGCTTGCACTACACTGTGGACGCCGACAAGAATGTAAGTCTTGAAATGGATTTGGTGAACTACTATAAGGAAAATGCCAACGATCCCTACCGCGAGTACAAGAACTCTTTGGGCACTGGTGCGCTGGCTGTTTCCGGTCGTTTCTACGAGACTCGCAAGTGGTTCCTGGATGATGATTCCAACGCTATGTATCAGTTCTGGCTCAATGATCCCTATATGACCGCTTACACTTATACACTGTGCCTGAGTGCCGATCAGAGCGAAGCGGTGGTCGATAAGAAGACGGCCTGCGATACTTACGTTGCTACCGAATCTCTGAAGTTCATCATGGGTACGCGTTCTTTGGCCGAGTTTGACGACTTCGTTGCTGAACTGATTCGTCTGGGTGCACAGGATGTGGAAGCAATCTACAATGAAGCTTATCAGAACTCCCTGAAATAAAGCTTCTGGTAAATTTCTATCCCTTGCCGCGACGCATAAAGCGTCGCGGCTCTCGCCGTCTTATTACTGAATTGGCAGAAAGGTTGGATTGTATGCCTTCCTTGCGTTCCGGCAGGCTGTATCCCCGCTTTATTGCATTATTTTTACTGATGGTTGTTTTCAGCAGCATAATTCTCGCCGGTGTTACAGGGTATTTTTCCCTTAAGAATGAAGATGCCCTCTATACCCGAATCGAGGAAAACACAGAAACTGTTACCAAACGCCTTTCCAGCGATATTCTGACACTGTTTGATCTTTGCGGACTGGTAGCGGAAAATTCGATTATACAGGAGAATTTTCGTCCCTACGAAGTGCTGAAACTGAATCAGAAGTATTACTCTAATGATATCGTCGATCTTTTGTGGCAATGCCGTTTGCAGTTCAGCGGATTGATAGAAAGTGTTTTTCTATACGCGGACAGCGAACGAGTGCTTTACTCCGCAAATGAAAACGGGATGGCAAGCGGCGATACTTTCTTTTCGCGCATTATGCTGTATGAAAAGATGAAAAAAGAAGATTGGCTTTCTTTGCTGGAGCGTAAAAATGTAGGAATCAGTATCTTGCCGCCTGACAGTTATTCCACAGTTTATGTTAGTGATTCGCATGCGGTAATTCCTATCGCTTATAGATTTGTCAATCATGGGTATTCCAATGTTTTGATTATGAATATTTCACTAAAAAAAATGTGTGCCCTGTACGAAGCAAATGCCATAATGGAGCAATCCTCATTTTCCATATTAGACAATACAGGGAACTGGCTATACGGTGAAGACAACATCGACTACAATGCAGCTATTTCTGCATCTGACCATGTGTTTATATCCGGGGAAAAATACTATGTGTATTCTTCGCCGCAGCAAACACTAAGTATAAACATCTTTTGCCTGACACCGCGATCCGAGCTTTTGAAAATGACCAATTCTTTTCATTATCTCATTTTTGCGTTGCCGATGATTTTTGCATTGTGCGGAGCACTGCTGGCTATTATTCTTTCGCGAAAAATGTACGAACCTTTCCGCATTGTACACGAATCAATGCCACAAAGCACAGGCAATGACTGTTTCCAGAACGAGCTGGAAGCCATAAAAAGTAGCATAGCCTCTCTTGCGGAAGACAGGCAAACCTACCTGAATAAAAGCCGAGAACATCTGAATCACTATATTTCTCAAACATTGGCCAATTTGTTAAGCAACAGAACGCTTGATAACGAAGCATATTTTGCGCAAATCATGAACAGTGAATACGGCTTTGTAAAATCTTCGTATCGCGTAATAGACGTGTTATTTGATATTCCCAGTTCTTCTGGATATCTAACTATCCACGAAACTATGAAGAACTTTGCACAAATTATTGAGGAAGTTTTTTCGGTTTATGGACCTTTCGTTCGCATTCGTTATGAAGAAAACATGTACGTGCTGGTACTTGCGGATAACGGTTCGTGCGACAGCGACATTCGATTGCTATGCGAAAATTTTTCAAAACGGATTGCTGAAATTTCCGGATTGTCAGCCTCTGTTCGCTATGGCATAGGTCATTGCGTGCCGTATTATTCCGAACTTTCGGAATCTTTCGAAGCGGCAAACAGTGCTGTGCTTGCATTACCTCCGCCGAACGGCTGGACAGATGTCCCTCTGCATGAAGAGGAATTTCATTACGATCAGCGAGATGTTATCAGAGCATTGTCTTCTTGTGATGTACGCTTGATTGAAGAAACATGCGGAGAGATCCTCAATTCAGCAAAACGCTGTGGCGTTCCTTATAATATAACTTGCTCTGTTCTCAGGGATATTTGCCATACAGCCATGACCCTGCAAAAAAAACTGTCATCCAATTGTCTGTTGCCTGTGGAATCCGTTGATCCGCTGCCAATATTGCTTCTTTCACCGGAGATCAACACTGCACCGCTCATTTCTATGCTTTTGCCGTATATTCCTCGTTTGTCAATAGAAAAGAACGATGATGGCATGGAAAGAATAACGCGAAAAATTATGCTGTACATTGATTCGAATTATACACAGGATGTGAGCCTGGATATTCTTGCAGATTATCTAGGGCTTTCTGCAAAATATGTTTCCAGGGTATTCAAAGTGACAATGAATGTTAAGCTTTCTGATTATCTTGCGCATGTTCGTATCGAAAAAGCAAAAGAACTTTTGCTTATGGAACAGACGTTGGAGCGTATAGCAGAGCAGGTAGGAATCACAAACAGAACAACGTTTACCCGTATCTTCCGAAAACTTGAGGGAGTAACTCCAAGCGAGTGGCGCAGAATACATCGTGATCGAATCACTCTTGCACCAACAGAAAAGGAAGATAATGAATAAAAACAAGTCGCTTCCGTTATAGAATCTGAATGATAGAATACAAATCACTAAAAAGAGAAAGGAAATCCGTGTTGCTATGAAAGAAAGAAAACAGCTTGTCTTTATCATGACCGACACCCAGCGCTATGACATGGTGTCCTGCTATAAGGATACGGGGCTCAAAACGCCGTGCATTGACGCGCTGGCAGCAAGCGGTGTGCGCTATGAGCGCGCCTATACTGCCCAGCCCGTGTGTGGCCCGGCAAGATCTGCGCTGTTCACCGGTCTTTTCCCCGCCTGCAATGGCTCATGGGGCAATTCTATGGCGCTTGGCGATAACGTCAAGACCGTTGGCCAGCGCCTGCACGATAGCGGCTTCCGCTGTGCTTACATCGGCAAGTGGCATCTGGACGGCTGCGATTACTTTGGCAATGGCATCTGCCC
>ERZ791859.1387-NODE-1387-length-11038-cov-2.453155_pt1 | contig 11038 bp, 9 predicted proteins | sample MGYA00509943_ERZ791859 | MGnify/ENA primary metagenome ERZ791859 (study PRJEB30046, sample SAMN00792065) | human gut metagenome | study: EMG produced TPA metagenomics assembly of the A metagenome-wide association study of gut microbiota in type 2... | reverse complement strand
AAAAGACATGTGAAGATTTATCTGTTGGCCGTATTCAAGCAAAGTTATATGCTGACTATTTTGAAGAAAAATATGGAAGAAGACCTGTTATTTTCCTTACCAATGGATTTGAAACACGTATTATAGATGGACAATATCCTGAGAGAATATGTTCACAGATTTATTCTAAGAGAGATTTGGAAAAATGGTTTAATCTCATGTCAATGAGAACAAGCCTCAAATATGTTTCTGTAGATAAAGAAATAGCAGGACGCTATTATCAGGAAGAAGCGGTTAAACGAGTATGTGAAAGTTTTGATGAAAAAAACAGAAGAAAAGCACTGCTTGTAATGGCAACAGGTTCGGGAAAAACGAGAACAGTGATTGCTTTGTGCAAGATTTTATTAGATGCAGGATGGGTAAAGAATATTTTGTTTCTGGCTGACCGTAATTCATTAGTTGTTCAGGCTAAACGAAATTTTGTTAATCTGCTTCCAAAGTTATCGTGTACCAATCTTGTAGAAGAAAAAGATAATTATAATGCGAGATGTGTATTTTCAACATATCAGACTATGATTAACAAAATAGATTCTGTAAAAGATGAGTATGGAAAAATATTTTCATGTGGACATTTTGATTTAATAATATGCGATGAGGCTCATAGGTCTATTTATAACAAATACAAAGATATTTTCAATTATTTTGATGCACCGCTTGTTGGGCTTACAGCTACACCGAAAGATGAAATTGATAAGAATACATATGATATTTTTGAACTTGAAAAAGGTGTTCCTACATATGGATATGATCTTGCACAGGCTGTAAAAGATGAATATCTTGTAAGTTATATGACAGTTGAGACAACTTTGAAAATTCCGGAGGACGGGCTTGAATATGATAACCTTCCGGATGATGAAAAAGAGCAATATGAAGATACATTTACAGATGATAATGGAGACATGCCGGAAAAGATAGCACCATCGGCTATTAACAGCTGGGTTTTTAATGATGATACAATAAGAGTTGTGCTCGATATTCTGATGGATAAAGGTATAAAAGTTGATTATGGACAAAGACTTGGAAAGACCATAATTTTTGCAAAAAATCATAATCATGCAGAAAAGATATATGAGATTTTTAATAAAAGGTATCCTGATTTAAATGGTTTTGCACAGGTTATTGATAACAAAGTTAAATTTTCACAGAGTATGATTGATGATTTTTCGGATTCAAAAAAGATGCCGCAGATTGCAATATCTGTAGATATGCTTGATACAGGAATTGATGTTCCTGAAGTTGTTAATCTTGTATTTTTTAAAAAAGTAATGAGTAAAGCTAAATTCTGGCAGATGATTGGGCGTGGAACAAGAACATGTAAAGGACTTATTGATGGTGAAGACAAGGATAAGTTTTATATATTTGATTTTGGAAGAAATTTTGAATTTTTCAGGGAAAATCCTAATGGTTATGAAGTTAAAAATGTTTTGCCGGTTCAGGGAGCAATTTTTAAGCTCCAATTTGAGATGGTTTATAAATTGCAGGATATGGAATTTCAGAATGAACGATTGATAAAGTACAGAGATGAGCTTATAAGTCAGATGAGTACAAAGGTGGGAGAACTTGAAAAAGATAATTTTGCGGTTCATCAGCATTTGAAATATGTTGAGTTGTATTCTGATAAAAATAGTTATAATAATATTTCGCAATATGATATTAATATGGTGAAAGAGGAGCTGGCACCGCTTATAAAACCTGACAATGATGATATTAATGCAGTTCGGTTTGATGCACTTATGTATGGAATAGAATTAGCTTCGATTATCGGAAATAAACATACGAAAGCCCGCTCTGATTTATTAAAGCGTGTAGATTGTCTTTCACATAAAATGAGCATTGATGAAATAAGAAATCATAAGGATATGATTGAAAAGATTTTGAAAACAGATTATCTGGACAGAGCCGGTATTGATGATTTTGAACATATACGGTCAGAATTAAGAGATTTGATGAAATATACAATATCTGATGTCAAAAAGTATGAAATTGACTGTAATGAAGAAATTTTATCAATGGAATTTCATGAAGCAGAACTTGAGAACGACGATTTGAATAATTATAAAGCTAAAGCAGAATATTATATCAGACAGCATCAGGATAACATTGCAATAGCAAAGTTAAAGACTAACAGACCACTTTCATCTACGGATATAAAAATCCTTGAAGATATTATGTGGAAAGATTTAGGCAGTAAAAAGGATTATGAAGAACAGGTAGGAGAAAAACCACTGGGTGAATTTGTAAGAGAAATTGTAGGACTTGATATGAATGCAGCGAAAGAGGCATTTTCTGAATATCTTGATGAAAAAAGTTATAACAGCAGACAGATTTATTTTGTTAATCAGATAATAGAATATATTGTTCGCAACGGAATAATGAAAGATTTTTCAGTTCTCAGAGAGGCACCTTTTAATAATTATGGAAGTTTTGTGGAACTATATAATAATAATTTGAATGCCTGGAATGGAATTAAAAATATAATTAATTCTATTAATTCTAATGCGGCAGCATAAAATACGAAAGGCAGCATTGCTTGTTATGAAAAAAATATTACTTTTAACGACTGGAGGTACAATAGCATCATCCGATACAGGTTCAGGGCTTATGCCGGTTGCAGGTGCTGACAGACTTTTAAACTATGTGCCGGATGTCAATAAAATATGTGATTTGTATACAATGTCAGTTATGAATATCGACAGTACAAACATGACACCAGAACTTATAATGAAGCTTGCACAGGCGGTAAGTGACAATTACGATAAATATGACGGTTTTGTCATAACGCATGGCACAGATACGATGGCATACAGTGCAGCAGCTTTAAGCTATATGCTTCAAAATCTTGGTAAGCCGATTGTTTTTACGGGTTCACAGCTTCCAATCGAAGCAGAAGGAACGGACGCAATAAACAATCTTTCTGACGCAATATATTTTGCATGTGAAAATATCTGCGGAGTTTATGTTGTATTTAATGGGATTGCGATAATTGGAACACATGCAATGAAGATAAAGACAAGAAGTTTCGATGCATTTGAAAGTGTCAATTGTCCTGATATTGCAACGATAAAAAAGGATATTATAGAATATACTGCAAAGGGAAATAGTATAGCAAAAAAAGAGACTGCACAAAATCTATATGGCAGCAAAGGATTCATTGCGAAGATTAACCTTTGTACGGATGTTATGCCATTGAAAATGTATCCCGGAATTGATGGGAGAGTATTTGATTTTATAAAAAATAATTATCGCGGAGTTGTAATCGAAAGTTTTGGAATTGGCGGAGTTCCTGATAATTATAATGATATATCAACAAAGTTGCGTGAACTTACAGAAGCAGGAACTGCGGTTGCAATCACAACGCAGTGTATGTATGAGGGAATAGATCTTTCAGTCTATGAAGTCGGACAAACACTTGCTAAACAGGGGATAATAAACTGTGCCGATATGACATTTGAAGCATCAGTTATGAAATTAATGTGGGCTCTGGCTGAATTTGATAATATAAAAGATATAAAAGCGTTTATGGAAAAACCATATTTTTATGATAAAAGTTATTAAATAAAAGCTGGATTATTTTATAAAAATAAAAAATATAATGTATATAGTGCATTATGCACAGAAATGGAGGACATATGTTAAAAGACTGGAGTAATGTAATAATTCCTGAAGAAGAAGAAATTAATGAAAGACTCGAAAAAGCAAGAAACAAGCTTGTACAGCAGCAGATTCTGATTATGCAGAAAAAACTGCCTGTTCTTGTGTCTTTTGACGGATGGGGTGCCGCGGGAAAAGGCAGTATTCTTGGTAAGATAATAAAGAATATTGATCCAAGATTTTTTAAAGTTGCTGTTATGGATAAACCAACAGAAGATGAAAAAAGAAGACCTTTTCTTTACAGATATGTGATTAATATTCCGGAGGCTGGCAAGTTTACATTTATGGATGGCGGCTGTCTGGATGAAGTTACAAAACAAAAATTATCAGGTAAAATCACGGACGAAGAATATAAAAGAAAGATTGAGAGCGTAAAACGATTTGAAAGACAGTTGTCAGATAATGGCTATCTCGTTATAAAATTCTTTTTCCATATCGGAGAGCAGGAGCAGAGAAAACGTCTTACAAGACTGCTTGATGATAAGAATACAAGGTGGCGTGTAAGCGAATATGATTGGTGGCAGAATCAGCATTATAAGAAGTCATTGAAAGCATTTGACCAGTTCATTGATGATACAAGCCAGTCAATTGCACCATGGTATATTATTGATGCTACAGACAAAAAATGGGCACAGCTTCAGATATTAGAGACGTTGGTGCAGGCTATTGATACGGCATTGAAGAATAGCACACTTTCGGTTCCTCTTTTGCAGAATGCTTTTCCTCTTAATAAAATGGAAAAATTATCTGATATAAACCTTAATAAATCATTGTCAGATGAAGAATATGAGTACATGTTAAAGAATTACCAGAAAAAGCTGAATAATCTTCATAATATAATTTACAAGAAAAAAATTCCTGTTATTATTGCTTATGAAGGATGGGATGCGGCAGGCAAAGGCGGAAATATAAGACGAATAACCGAAGCACTTGACCCAAGAGGATATGAAGTGCAGCCGATTGCAAGTCCTGAGCCACATGAAAAGGCAAGGCATTATCTCTGGAGATTTTGGAACAGGCTTCCAAAATCAGGTCATGTTACAGTATTTGACAGAACATGGTATGGACGTGTGATGGTCGAAAGGCTCGAGGGATTCTGCAGTGAAAATGACTGGCAGAGAGCATATGTTGAGATTAATGAATTTGAAAAAGAATTGTCAGACTGGGGAGCAGTAATTGTAAAATTCTGGGTTCAGATTGATAAAGATACTCAGCTTGCAAGATTTAAGGAGCGTGAGAATACACCGGAAAAACGCTGGAAAATTACAGATGAAGACTGGCGTAACAGGGAAAAATGGGATTTGTACGAAAACGCTGTTAATGAGATGTTTGCAAAGACAAATACAACGTATGCACCATGGCATATTTTGGAATCTAATGATAAAAAATATGCAAGAATAAAGGCACTTAAAATATTAATTGATGCGATTGAAGAAAAAATCAAAGAAACTGACTAATTATTTTATGATTATTGACGATATACAAAATATAGGAAAGCATTCCTATAAATGTACATGCAGGGTAGAAACGGAGTTTAACCTTACAGCAATATTATTAAGTTTCAAGGAGGAACAATTATGAGTAGTATTGATTCGGGAAGCATGGGAGCATATGTCAGCAGTGTTGCATCATACAATAGCCATAATATGGGCAAGACAGGAAAGGCAGATGCAGCGTCGTCTTCAGAAAAAACATCTGATATACAGAAAACTTCAGAGGCAGGCAAAAAGTCAAGTGTAAGCGGCAAGACAATAGGAAGTCCGAAGCTTAGCGAAAAAGCTGCCAGGTATTATGAACAGCTTAAAAGCAAATATTCTAATATGGACTTTATACTTGTAAGTGCTGACCAGAAAGAACAGGCTAAAGCTCAGGCAGGAAGTTATGCTAACGCAAATAAAATGGTCGTTTTAATCGATGAAGAAAAAATCGAGAAAATGGCTGAAGATGAAAATTATCGTAAGCAGTATGAAGGCATTATCGTAAATGCTGCAACAGGACTTTCATCAATGAGCAGTAAGATATCTGCAACAGGTGCATCAGTTAAAGGTTTTGGCATGCAGGTTAATGATGATGGAACAGCATCATATTTTGCTGTACTTAAAAAGTCAAGTGCCGCACAGAAGCAGAGAATAGAAAAAAATGCTGAAAAAAAGAAAGAGGCAAAGAAGGCAGAAGCAAAGAAAGCTCAGAAAGAAGCCCAAAAAGAGCGTCTGGAAAAGAGCAAGGATAAGACCGGAAATGTCTCAGATGACGATGATGATACAGTAACTATAACAGCATCATCAATTGATGAACTGCTTGATAAGATTCAGGCACAGAATCAATTGTTTATGAGTGATAATGTTCAGACTGAAGATGAAAAAAAGGTAGGACAGAAATTTGATTTCAGTGTATAAAAGAGACAGTGATGCTAATAGCAATGCACTCAGTCAGGATACCGCATTTAATGGAATTAAAGCATCTACTGATAAGAGAGTAAAAAGTTCTGCAAAAAAAAATTCCGTGTTTGCCGGAGATTTGAATTTGTCGGACAGTACAGCAAGCAGAATTGAACAGAAGAGAAACGGTGCAAGAAAGCAGGCTAAAAAGCTGATTCAGGATGCATGGGATAAAGATACAAAAGCACTTGGTTCAATTCAGGATATGGAGAAAGACAAGGCAGACAAGGTCAATGAGATTACCGATTTAAAAGCAAAAGCTGCATATCTTGAAAAAGATAAAAAGGCTGCTGCCGAGGAGTACGGAATTGACCCTGATTCGCAGGAACAGAAAGATCTTGAGCTTCTTGAGAAATATCAGAATAATAAAGCCGGTGTAGAAAATTCCCATTTCAGCGAAGATGAGGTTAATCGTTTGAAAGAACTACAGAATGAACCGCTTACCGATTATCAGAAACAGGTTTTAAAATTTAATGCATCAAAAAATGCAATTTTGCAGGACGCCGGCATGAAAGAAGAAAAAGTTATTTCCATGCATGAATCAATAAATCTTGCAAAATTAGACATGTTAAAGTCCCAGACTATGATTAAAGCTGATGATGCAGCTGATGCAGTTATTGATGCGGCAGAGGATGAGATATTCGGCATGCTTATAGCTGATGGCAAAGAAAAGCTTGACGAAGATGCAAAAGAGACGCAGGAAAAAGCTGATGATGCATCCCAAAAACGTGAAGAACGTGAAGAAAAGATTGAAGAAAACAGGCAGGAACGCAAAGAACAGGAAGAGATTCTTAGCAAAGATGCTGATGCTGACAAGCTTGAACAAAATCTTTCTTTACAGAAACAGACAGATAATAATATCACCGATGTTCAGAAGAATATCCAGCGAATGATAAAAGAAAAAGGTCTGGTCAATGAAGATATTAAAGGAATCGAGATTGATTTGAACTTTTAAGAAGATTGATAACTATTTTACACGGATGTAAGAAACTTGCTACGGATGGCACATTTATTTGTGCTGTCCGTTTTTTTGGTTTACATATATTGGGGAAGGAGATTTTTATGAGTGATGTACAGAGTGCGGTAAACAGCTTTAAACTTAGTTTTTTCAAAAATAATAAGACTCAAAATAATAATAAAGTGACTGAAAAGCTGTTTGCCAAATATAAGCTAAAATCCGAAGATGAACAACAAAAGGAATCACAGGTAGACACAAGTACGATAGGACTTGCGTTAAAAGATGCAGTGGATTCGATATTTGACCCGACAACCGGCATGTCAGATGAAGAAAAAAAGAAATTTATAGACAAACTTTATAAAAAAATAAAATCAGGCAAGAAACTTTCGGCTGACGAAATGCAATATTTGAGAATGAATGACCCGGTCACATATGCAAAAATGGCAAAAGTACAGATTCAGAGAAAAGCACTTGAAAGCAGACTTAAACAGGCAAAGTCCAAAGAAGAGGCCTTAGAAATATATACCAGTGCAAAATCAAGGATAAGTGATGACGATCCGGCAAGAGAAGAATTGAATGCAGCATATGATGATGCATATGGTGAATTTAAAAAATCAGAGCAGTATAAAAAACTGCCTGCAACAGAAAAAGAAGCAAAGGAGAAAGAAAAAAATGGCACAAGTAGGAGCAGTTGGAACAAAGACATCACAGGAGACACAAAATTCCCAGAAAACGAAGAAGAAACATACGAATTCGGAATTTTTGGAGATATTGAGGGAGAGGAATGAGGAGCTGAAAGAAAAAATCCTCAATGGTGAAACAGAAGAATCGGTTGCAATCGGAGCAGGTTCGTATACGAAATCAGAATGGAGCAAGTTTTTGAAGGATTTTGATGATGCACAGGATATGATAAAACAGCAGATTCGAGAAGAAATAACAAAGCGTGTAGAAAAGCAGGAAAAAATTGAAGAAATTGAAGATGAAAAATTTGATAAAGATATAGATAAAGATATACAGGATAAAAAAGAATTAGAAAAAGAATATGAATATGCACAAAAATTTTAATATATAAAACAATTTCCGCATAAGTTAAGAAACCCCGGCAGGCAAGAAGAAAAGGTCTGCCGGGATTTTTATGTCAAATATGGTAATAAAAAAATATTTTGAAATTCAAAATAATTGTTGACAGCACATATAGAGTTGTGATATAAAAATAATTGTTTGATAATCAAAGTAAGATAATCAAAATATAAGATTATCAAACTAAAAAGCAGTAATTGTTCTGCGGAAAGTGACAGATATGTATTTATGAAAGCTACGATTATTGGAACGGGAAGTTATATTCCTGAGTACATACTTACGAATCAGGAACTTTCAACAATGGTTGAAACTGATGATGAGTGGATTGTAACGAGAACGGGTATCAGTGAGAGAAGAATACAAAAATCGGGTGATGTTGCTGATATGGCAGTCAATGCCGCATTAAAGGCACTTGATAATGCAGGGATTAATTCAGAGGATATTGACTTGATAATAGCAGCTACTTCAACACCTGATTATCTGTTTCCTAATTGCTCATCAATAATCCAGAAGAATACAGGTGCAATAAATGCAGTGTGCTTTGATATAAGTGCGGCGTGTTCGGGATTTATTATGGCATTATCTGCCGCAAAAGCTTACATTGAGGCAGGAATGTATAAGAAAGTTCTCATTGTATGCAGTGAAAAAATGTCTGGAATAACAGACTGGAAGGACAGAAGTACATGTATCCTTTTTGGCGACGGTGCAGGAGCATGTGTTGTTGAAAGCAGTGAGCAAGAAGGTGTGAAATCAGTCGATTTACACAATGAAGGAATGCTAGGAGAAGTTCTTACCGCAAAAAGAAATGAAAATATAGTAATGAATGGGCAGGAAGTATTTAAGTTTGCGGTAAAAAAAGTTCCTGAAACAATTAATACATTGTTAAAAAAAGAAAATACAGATGCAGAAGATATAAAATATTTTATTTTACATCAGGCAAACGTAAGGATTATTGAGAGTGTAGCAAAAAGATTGGGTATAGATATGAACAGATTTCCGGTGAACCTGTCCAGATACGGAAATACATCATCAGCCAGTATACCGATTCTGCTTGATGAGCTGAATCGTGAAAATAAACTGCAAAATGAAGACCTGCTTGTATTTGCGGGATTTGGTGCAGGATTAAACTGGGGCAGTATTCTTGTTAAATGGAACTGCCATAAATCTTGACGATAACGTCATTACTAAAAATTGCAGTATTCACTGTAAGAATGTAAAAAGAAAGGATTTTTATTATGTTTGAAAAGATTAGAGATTTAGTAGCAGAGCAGCTTGGAGTAAATAAGGATGACATTAAGCCGGAAAGCAGATTCAAAGAAGATCTTAATGCAGATTCACTTGATTTATTTGAGCTTATCATGAGCCTTGAGGAGGAATATTCAACAGAAATTCCTACAGACGAACTTGAAAATCTCACAACAATACAGTCAGTAATCGATTATCTTGGAGCAAAAGGAATAGCATAATGGAAACAAGAGTAACAAAGCTTCTTGGCATAGAATATCCGATAATTCAAGGCGGAATGGCATGGGTTGCCAATGCAAATCTTGCGGCTAATGTGAGTAAGGCTGGCGGAATCGGATTCATCGGTGCTGCCAATGCACCGGGAGAATGGGTGAGAAGTGAAATAAGAAAAGCAAGAGAAATAACAGATAAACCAGTCGGAGTAAATATTATGCTTTTAAGCGAGCATATAGATGAAGTTGCACAGGTTGTTGTTGAAGAGAAAGTATCTGTTGTATCAACAGGAGCAGGAAATCCCGGAAAATACATGAAAATGTGGAAAGATGCAGGAATTAAAGTTATGCCGGTTGTAGCATCAGTTGCACTTGCAAAACTTATGGAGAGAGCAGGTGCTGATATGGTTATAGCTGAAGGAATGGAATCAGGTGGGCATATCGGTGAGCAGACTACAATGACACTTGTTCCACAGGTGGCTGATGCAGTTTCAATTCCTGTAGTAGCAGCTGGTGGAATTGCAGATGCAAGAGGATTTTGTGCAGCATTTATGCTTGGTGCCGAGGCTGTACAGATGGGAACACGTTTTGTTGTTGCCAAAGAATCAGATGTTCATCAGCTTTACAAAGACAGAATAATAGCAGCAAGGGATATTGATTCTGTTGTTACAGGAAGAAGTACGGGACATCCGGTCAGGTCTTTAAGAAATGAAATGACCAGGCAGTATCTTAATATGGAAAAAGAAAATGTATCATTTGAAGAACTTGAACATCTTACACTAGGTGCTTTACGTAAAGCAGTTGTCGATGGTGATGTAAAAATGGGAACTGTAATGGCCGGTCAGATTGCGGGAATGGTAAAAAAAGAACAGACATGCAAAGAGATAATTACAGAAATAATGGATGATGCACATAAAGTGTTTAACAGTGTAAAATTTTAGAGGAGTTTCGTATGGGAAAGACAGTCATTATGTTTCCGGGACAGGGAGCACAAAAGATTGGAATGTCACAGGAATTTTATGAAAAATATAAAGTGAGCCGTGATTGCTTTGAAAAGGCTGAAAATGTAACGGGATTAGACATGACTAATCTGATTTTTAAAGAAAATGAAAATCTTGATAAGACAGAATATACGCAGATAGCATTGTATACAGCTGAAATGGCAGCTTTTTATGCAGGCGTGGAGGAAGGTCTGACATTTGACTGTGCAATCGGGCTTTCCCTTGGGGAGTACAGTGCAATGACAGCCTGTGGTGCAATAGATTTTGAAGATTGTGCGTCTCTTGTGAGAAACCGTGGAATTTATATGGAAACAGCGGTTCCTGACGGACATGGAGCTATGGCAGCTGTTATCGGACTGGACTCCGGTAAAATAGAAGAAGTTATATGTCACAGCGGATTAGATAATGTAGGGA
>ERZ791859.1372-NODE-1372-length-11129-cov-2.521672_pt1 | contig 11129 bp, 8 predicted proteins | sample MGYA00509943_ERZ791859 | MGnify/ENA primary metagenome ERZ791859 (study PRJEB30046, sample SAMN00792065) | human gut metagenome | study: EMG produced TPA metagenomics assembly of the A metagenome-wide association study of gut microbiota in type 2... | reverse complement strand
GATCCGCATCTTGATGCACGGTGCTATGTGCTGTACAGCGACCAGGACCTCGACAAGCATTTCATCTTGCTCAATCAGACGAAATTAAGTATCAGTGAGATACAACAGGTATGGAAGGCCGTAAAGGAGCTTACCCGCCAGCGCATGAAGGTGAGTTGTTCTGCCCTTGAGATTGCCCGGGCGGCCGGATGGGACGATTCAGTAGCAGACATTGAGACCAGGGTACGGACAGCATTGGCAGCACTCGAGCAGAGCGGATACCTGGAGCGGGGCAGTAACGTGCCGCACGTATATGCTACGGGAATTACGGTCAAGAACATGGATGAGGCCCGGCAGCGCATTATGGCGTCGGTGCTGTTCAGCAGCGATGAGACGGAGAAAGCCGTCAGAGTCATCAAGTCGCTGATTTCCCAGAAATACATTCTGAAAGGACAGTTTGCCGAGGCGGAATCCCGCATTGATTACCTGGCGGATATTCTGGGAATCTCCAAGCGGGAGGTAGTATCGGTAGTCGAGCGGATGCGTCAGGAGGGAATTCTGGCCGACAGCAAGGATATCTCGGCTTATCTGTCGGATTTCGGCGATTCGCAACGGAAGTCGCGGACCTTGCTCGAACGCTTTGTCCGGCTGGAGCAGTTTATCCTGAAACAGATATCCGATGACGTGCTGCGGATATCGTGCAAGCAGTTGAACGACAATGCCCTCAAGGAAGGGATTGCTACCTCAAAGGAGAAGGATATCCGTACCTTGCTTTTCTTCCTTACAGTGAAGGGATACATCCGCAAGAAGGAAGACGGGGCACACAACCTTGAGCTTGTCCGTCTGAACCACGAAGAAAAGACGAGGGAGCGTTTTGAGCGGCGGATACTTATCAGTCGTTTTGCAGTGGAATGGTTGTATAAACTGGCCGACCAGATGGAACAGCCGGATACACCTCATCCTGCCGTACAGTTTTCCATCGTGGAACTGCTGAACCAGGTCAAACAGAGTGGAGGTACGCTTTTCGGTGAGACGGACAACCTACAGCTGGAGGATGTGGAGGAAGCCTTGCTTTATCTGTCGAAGATTGGTGCACTGAAGCTCGAAGGGGGCTTTCTGGTGCTGTACAATGCCATGAATATCCATCGGTTGAAAGACAATAAGTCGAGGTACAAGCAGGACGACTACCGGATGCTGAATGAATTCTACAAGCAGAAGATTCAGCAGGTACACATTGTCGGGGAATATGCCAACCTGATGGTGAAGGACTATGAAGCGGCCTTGCAGTATGTGCAGGATTATTTTCAGATGGATTACCGGAAGTTCATTACCAAGTATTTCAAGGGAGAGAGAATCGGGGAAATCCAGCGCAACCTTACTCCAAGGAAGTACGACCAGTTGTTTGGCTGCCTCTCCGCACGCCAGATGGAAATCATTTCCGACAAGGATTCACGCTGTATCGTAGTGGCGGCAGGTCCGGGCAGTGGCAAGACGCGCGTACTGGTGCACAAACTGGCTTCGCTGCTGTTGATGGAGGATGTGAAGCACGAGCAGTTGCTGATGCTGACTTTCTCGCGGGCAGCGGCTACGGAGTTCAAGCAGCGGCTGATGGAACTGATCGGGAATGCGGCTCATTTCGTGGAAATCAAGACCTTCCATTCGTATTGTTTTGATCTGCTCGGCCGGGTGGGCAACCTGGAGGAGGTGGATAATGTGGTGGCAAAGGCTGCCGAGATGATTAATCAGGGGGAGGTGGAGCCCAGCCGGATTGGCAAGACGGTACTGGTCATTGATGAGGCGCAGGATATGGGGCGTGAGGAATATGAACTGGTAAGGGCATTGATGAACAGCAACGAGGAGATGCGGGTAATCGCAGTGGGTGATGACGACCAGAATATCTATGAGTTCCGCGGCTCTAATTCCGAATACATGTTCCGGCTGACGCAGGAAGCGGGAAGCCGGTTGATTGAGATGACGGAAAACTACCGCAGTACGCGTCATGTGATTGGTTTTGCCAATGCGTTCTCCAAGCGGATCAGCAAGCGGATGAAGAGTCTGCCGATTCTTCCGGTAAAGACCGATGACGGATGGGTGGAGGTGGTGCGCCATACCTCTTCGTGTATGTACCGCCCTTTGGTTGACAACCTACTGTCTCACAGAGGGAAAGGTATGTCTTGCGTGCTGACTCGGACCAATGAAGAGGCGGTTATCGTAATGGCTCTTTTACGCAGGAACGGGGTCAACAGCAAACTGATACAGTCTATGGAAGGCATCCGTTTCTGGAACCTGGCTGAGATGCGCTATTTTCTGAAATACCTCGACAAGTGGGTAACCACTCCTTTGATTCCGGAGGAACTGTGGGAGAAAGCCAAGCAGGAGACTTATCGTGTTTATGAGAAGAGCCAGAGCCTGGGGTATGTGAAGCGTTGTGTGGAGCAGTTCGAACGAGTCAACAAGTCCCGTTACCTCAATGATTTCAAGGAATTTGTCTTTGAATCGACTATGGAGGATTTCTGTGATGTGTCGGGGGCTGAGGTCGTTGTGTCAACCATTCACAAGGCCAAGGGGTGGGAGTTTGACGATGTGTACATGCTGATTGCCGACAATTACATGAAGGATGATCCTCTGATGCGTCGTTATTACGTAGGGATTACCCGTGCCAAGAACCGGCTTTTCATTCATACGAACGGCGACTGCTTCAACCGTCTGGGAGCCGATCGATATACGGAGGACAGGAAAGAGTATGCCATGCCCGAAGAAATTGTCCTGCAGCTCTCGCACAAGGATGTGTTTTTGGGATTTTTCAAGGACCGGAAGCGTGAGGTGCTGGCATTAAGGGCGGGAGACAGGCTGCTGTATCGGGATTTCACCTTGTACGACAAGAACCATTGTCCGGTGGCCAGGTTGTCACAGGCCATGCAGGGCACCTTGCAGGAATGGAACAGGCGAGGTTATGGAGTTAAGGCTGCTGCAGTCCGTTTTGTGGTGGCCTGGAAATCGAAGGAGGCGGCGAAGGAGGAACCGGAAACGGCAGTGGTGCTGGCGGCTCTGTTGCTTTCCTGCCGTTGTCAGTAAATGAAGCAAAGAAAAACTGATTCATACGAGAAAGAGATTGAGCAGGGGGAAGTGTTTGGAAGAAAGGGAGTGTCTCGTTAAGTATATATAATCGAAGACACCGACAAGAAAACTTCTACCGTAAAGATTGTTTTTTTGTTTCTTTCCTGAAATATTTATCAAACCTCGCTGGTAATCCAATGATTTCCCCTGTGGATTTATTAATCAGCGTCGTGGATTAATAAATCCACAAGGAAAATCAAGTTACTGAAAAAGATGGGTGTAAAAACAGGCCGTAGTGCGATGCGGAATTTTTGTCCGGGTACTCTGTTATTCAAGTAACTGAAAGACAACAAGAACATAGTTTCATGAAGACAGGACAATTGCCCGTACGCGGTCGAAACGTTGCTCCTTCAGGTCGGAAGGAGCAATCAGAAATTCCAGTACCCCGGTATCCATAAAATTCAGTTCAAAGTCGTCACCGCTGCACGAGTCGACCTGCAGCAGAATGGACCAGTCTTCGCAGGGAGCATCCCAGGTTTCCCACGGGCAGTGAGTAGGAGGAGCAAAAAGAATGTGCTCATCAGACAACGGGGAAGCGGTAGGTGAGAAACGGACTGCTTGTTCTTCAGGTACATAAGGTGCGTCTTCCTCTCCCGCGAACTCACTTTCTTCCAGGTCATCGCAATCGGGAAAATAAAGGATCTTTACTGCATCCTCCTCACTGATGGTGCCGCCGATATAATAACTGTCAAAATCATATCCCAGGTAATTGTCGATTTTTGCAAAAAAGGATAACAGACCTTTACCGGGCAGCAAGTGGTCCGTATCGTAGGGAGCGAGGTCCTCCAGATTTAACTGGCAGACGAATACGTAGGGGTGTGTCTTTCCCTCGTCATCCGTGTATGTGGGATAGGGAACGCCGCTGGGCAGACCGGGATTTCCCCAGAAATGCGACTGCCTGGGGGAGAGTTTTTCTTCGGACGCTGTGAGGATAAGGTGAACGGGTGCTGTCATCAGGGGTATGGAGTTTAAGGTTTGAGGTCAGTAATGAATAAATTAAAATACAGTCGGTATGCCTGTCTACGTGCTGCCGAAAGTGGATAAGGCCTATAGTCAGTTTTCAGGAAACAACTGCCGGTAATAATCTTCCCGGCTTTTGAACGGCAGTATGTCATTCAGATTTTGAGTATCAGTTTGAGGATGTATTTTCTGGAAAAGTTCCAACTCCGCCTGAAAGCAGGTAAAATCGTTTTTCATCAACGAAAGATTCAATGCCTTGGAAAGTCGTAAAGAACCGTACAACAAGGAGTCGTTGGGACTGCATTGACTGATTTGCCGTTGAAAGGCCCGGTCGGCACGCTGAAAACTTCCCATTCCGTGCAGGGAGTCTCCCTGATGAAATTCCAGAAGTCCCTTCAGGCAGAGAAAGTCACCCTGTAGTGAATCGCACTGCTGGTCCATCTGTTGAAGCAGGGGAAGCAAGGCTGCAGATTTGCGGCAGGCAATCAGGTACATGTATTTTTGCAGGTATCCTTGGGGACAGTCGGGGCTAAGCAGTATGGCACTGTCAAGTTTTTGCAGGATCAGTCGGTCGTGTATTGCCGTGTGAGGCTGCCGGGAAGTAACGGCCCGGGCCCAGAACAGTGAGTCGGCACGGAGGAGGCTGTCGGCTTCATGCAGCAGTGTTTCGGCTTTTGTCTGCCTGGTGGAAATTTCTGTTTCGTCATTGCGTTTCTCAGACATCGTACAGGCAGCCATCAGTACGGTAAGAAGGATTACAGACGCTGTATTGAGGCTGGATTGCAAGGCTTTCATAGTCGTATTGTTTTTTAACTCGATAGAAGCAAAGATATAAATTAATTCATGCGCACGGCTGAATCTCAAATTTTATTTTGAAGTTACGAGTATCATTTGTGGGAGAAAACAACGGTTCCCAGAAAAAAACAGCTAGCGGAAGGGGGAGTCTGCATAAAAATATCCTCTCAGGAACACGGTTTCAATTTAATCATTACTTTTGCGGATATGAAGTGATTGTGAAGTGAGTATGCTTGTATCGGGGATTGTTGGAAACTGGAAATGAAGCGAGTGTGAAAGAAAATGATACGAACCCCCTAGGAGAATTCATGAAATGCAATGGGGCGGTTGTACAGTACATTCTCTTGATTGGCAGTTGACAGACTAACCCGGAATTTGCAAATGGCTCAAAGTGAAAAATCGAATGATAATCAATTATAATAACATGACAAACAAACAGTTAACCTCTGCAGACATTGACAGAGTTGAAAATCTCTCTTATACTCCTTTGGAAAAGGCTTACTTGAAGGTGCTGATGGTAAAAACCATATTTTCTTATCTTCTTCTCATGGGACTGGCACTTTTTCTGCTGCTGGCAGAAAATTTCAGTGGACGTTACACCACTATGGTCTGTATTGAAGGCATATTGTTAGTGGCATTCATTATCAATCTTTTCCTTTTGCCGAAGGCTTTTGCCAAAAAGGGCTTTGCTATCCGCGAGCATGACATTACCTACCGGTCGGGCCTGCTTTTTCCTTCAGTAATTACCCTTCCTTTCTGCAAGATCCAGCAGGTAAGCATCAGTCAGAATCCCCTTACACGGATGTGCGGACTTTATGAAATCGATATCGTAAACGGTGCCCAACTGCTGTCGGAAACCAGTATTCCGGGACTTACCGAAGAGAAGGCCAATGAGATTAAAGCATTTATCATAGAAAGTATCAGAAATGAAAACAAATGATTTTTCTGTACCTCGGCGCATGAGCAAAAGTGCACTGGTGATATTCTGGGTGAGAGGTTTGTCGGAATTGGCAAATGTGTTCCTTGCACTTGTCGTCGTAAGGATTTTCAATGCATTTGAAGAAAATTCATTATGGAAAACCGTATGGATGATTCTGGTTCTGTTGGGCCTGTGTCTGCTGGTTTCGGTCGTTTGGGCCTTTCTCAATTATTATTTCAGGAAATATTACGTGGAAGAAGGCAATCTGATTTTCCTGCACGGGGTATTCCGGAAGGAAAGGACCAGCATTCCTTTGGATAAAATTCAGTCGTTGCGGACAAAGCGGGGATTTATGTACCGGTTGTTTGATATGACGGGAGTATCGTTTGACACACTGGCTTCGAAGGCGAAGGAAATAGAACTTATTCTGGATGACAGAGACTGGAATGAACTCTTGAACCGGATGGAGGTACAGCAGAAGGACAGGGAAGAGGTTGCAGAGGCGGAGACTCCGGTACTGGAAGAGGTTTCGGCCACTGCATCTGACCGCTGTGATCTGTCGCTGAAGGTCAGCAACCTTAATCTGCTGAAGGGAGCCTTGTGCCAGAACCACCTGAAAGGGATGGTGATTTTGCTGGGTATTCTGGGTACACTGTATGATCAATTTACATCGGTCAACGAGCAGGCTGCCAAATATGTCATCGATTACGTGGATGAGCAGGCAAGTGCAACTTCTTTTTCCTTGTCTGCCGTTCTGGCAGTGATTGTCGGTCTGTATGTGGTGGTACTGGTACTGTGGACGGGGAAAATTTTCCTGCGCTATTCCAACATGAATATCCAGATAAATGACAGACAGCTTTTCTTTGAAAGTGGACTGATCTCGCGCAACAGCAGCCGGTTTTCTTACGACAAGATTTGTACCGTCTATATCAAACGCAATTTCTTGGAGCAGTGGATGAATGGATGTACGATTATGTTGAAGCAGGCATTGAATGCCACGGATGAGAAGTTGGGTGCCGATGTGAAAATTTACGGTTCCAATTATGGCGAAAATTTTCTGAACTGGTGGTTGGGAAAGGACTACACCTCATCCGAGGAGATTATTTCCGCCCGCTCCGGTTACGGTTTACTGGGGTATGTGCTCCGCTTTGACCTGCTTTTCGTTCTACTGGCGGGGGGGGTCCTGTGGTATTATGAACTGTATGCCTGGCTGGCATTGCCCTTCGTTTACCTGCTGATTGCATTGGCCAAAGGTCTGTTTGCCGTACGCCGGAGCCGCATTACCCTGAGGCAGGATTACCTGGAGGTCTGCAACGGAAAGTTTGCGGAAATCCGGAATTACTTCAAGTACAGTAATGTGGAGGTAGTACGTAAGGTCTCAACTCCTTTCACGCCTTACTTTCATAGGGTAAGTCTCTTTATTTCCACCAATGGAACTTCCTTTGTGGTAAGGAGTCTGAAAGAGGAGGAAGCCGATGAAATATACGAATGGCTCCTGTATCATTGCTATACCTGCAAGTAATATGTTGGGTTTTCCGGTTCTTCGGGCATCAGGAGAGTTTTCCTTGTGACTGGATAAAATAATAACCTCCCTGAACATGAAGACAATTCAATGAGTCTCATTTTCAGGGAGGTCGTTGTTGTCAGGGAATTTATATCCGTGCTGACGGATGAAGTCTGTATTCAGTTTTTGCCGGCATTTATCCATGTCAGTTTTTTCCATATCCATTCCAGTGGTCCATGCCGGTGCTTTTTAAGCCACAGGTGGCTGAATGTCAGCAATGCAGCAAACATGACTATGGCAATCAACAGGCAGGCGGTGGCTCCCGTGTATTGGTATAGATGGAAGCCGAAGCCATAAAACAAGGTAATGCCGATAATGGATTGGGTGATGTAGTTGGTCAGGCTCATTCTGCCAAAAGAGATGAAAAGTCTTTGGAACTTATATCCGTTACCTTTGTCATACCATAACAGGACGAAACATCCTACCAGCAGTGCCATAAGGAGGAAATTGCAGATGGAGGGAATGGCTATATCGAGCGGCATCAGGATTTCCTTATTGCCTTTGGCCATTTCCGGATAGACCATTCTGAGGGTATTGAGTGGGACAAAAAGAAGGGCCGCATACAACGATATCTTCTTCCATAAGAAAAGCGATTCCTGTGTGTTTTTAAAGAGAGACAATCTTCCGGCTGCCATGCCAAAAAGGAACAGTCCGCCAATCTGGAAGATTCGTCCGTTTTCAATCTGCCAGAGGTTGCCATAGAGCTGTCCGTAAGTGATGTTGGACTGTACCACTTCGAGGAAGTTTCCGGATTGCATCACAGGTTTTGCCAGGGCCGCATACTTCATCCAGTGGTTGCCGTATTCCAGAAACGGAATGTCGCACAGGTTGCAGACAATCCTTATCCACTCGATGGGCTGTATGATCATCACCGAGGCAAGTATAAGTATTGCCTTTGTGGAGAGGTGGGAAACGGAGACCAGGAAGACTCCCATGACTGCGTACAGAAGCAGAATGTCGCCGTTGTAGAACAAGGAATGCAGTTGTGAGAACAGCACCAGGAGAAACATTCTCCATACAAATCTGCCCTTAAACGGGAGTCCTCTTTTCCGGGCATTGCTGAACTGGATATAAAAACTGAGTCCGAATAGGAGGGAGAAAGTGGAAAATGCCTTTCCGGCCATGAGAAACCAGGTGGTATCCCATATTCCTTTATCCAAAGCGGTAAGCCATTGCGGATATTCCTTGGGGATATAGTACAGGTTATAATGTTCAAAACAGTGTACGATTACAATGGCAAACAGTGCGATGCCTCTTAGGGCATCTACTACTTCGATTCGATTAGTGGGTTGTGGATTCATTTTTTTAGTCTTAATTTTCTGTATATACATGTAGGTTGCAGAAGTCTCCGGTGGGATGTTCCCCGAGAGAATATTCTTTATTGTCGGTAAATTTATGATGTTGTGATGGAAAAATGATTGTTTCAGGCTTTTTCTCCGGATATTTTTTCCTTTAAAAAGGCTACGAGGTAATCCCGGTCCTCGCCACTCAGCAGGTATTTCTTTCTGTTTTTCAGTTCGATGCAAAACGTCTGCGAATAGTCTCCGACGTACGAGAAGAAGTTGCCTAATTTTTTTGTATAATACCAGCCTGTGAAGCCGAACAGACCGCCAATTCCGCAGGTCCGTATCATTGCTTCCTTGCTGATGTACGTATCGATGTGCTTCATGTCCGCATAATGGATTACTTTTTTCCCGATGCCTCTATGCAGTATCAGCGACCGGTCGGATAATTCTATAGATAATGGAGCATATCCGTAAGAAAGGACCAGGGTGACAAAAATAATGGCTATGATACCTGAGCCCAGGATGCAGGGTATTTTTCCTGTAAGGATCGTATACAGCAGCAAACTCCCGGTTCCGAGAAGAAGTATCAGGACAAGGGCAGAGAGAAGCACCAGGGATTTCTCTTTATGTACTTTCTTTATCAGGTGATTGGCGGTTGTCATGTCAGGGTAGATTTAGGGTAATAAATTGCTTGTTTATTGGTCGCCTGTGCTGTCCTAGTGATTCAGGATCCAGGCATCCGGAAATAAGCCGTAAATAAAAAAACAGAATCCAGTGAAAGGTTTTTCCTTGTTGCTTCCTTGTGCTGAATTCTGTTTTAAAAATAGCTAAAAAATGATTATCCATCAATTTTTAGCTATAAAAGATATTTCTTTACTCTTTGAAAGTGGTTTTGCGAGTAGCAGACTGATTTTTTCTCGACATCTTCTTTCCGATATCATTTTCCGATATCTTCCTATCCGATATTTTCTTTCCGGTATTTCAGAAAAAAGATATAACCTGAAAAATAGGAAAAACTGGATGTACATGCAGTCTGGCTTCACTGCTTGGCGTTTATCCGAGTGAAGCATAAAATGTTTTGATGTCCTCGTCATCTTTGATATAGGATACCTGCTTGTTCTTTTCAGCAATCTGTTTCAGCTGCGCCTTTTCCTTATCATTCCAGTTTTTGTATTTTCTCAATTTCGAAATGAGGGAATGGGTGCGTGCAAAACTGTTGCTGTTCTCCAGGTCCAGGATAAGCTTTTCTTTTTCTTTCCTTTCCCTATTTTCCGTAGTACCGTTATGACTGGCCTGCTCTTTTTTGTTCTGATAATGAATGGCCATCAGTCTTTCATTCGAGGCAGTCTGGTCGATAATGGCTTTGACCAGTTTGTCGAGTTCGGAGTTCTCTCTGTAATCTGCCGGAGTATAATACTTTATCCGCTTATCCTCCATCATTTTATAGACTTTTCTCTTGTCCTGGGTCTCAGGATTGAATACGCCTATCGAGTGTCCGGAATTGGAGTTGACCAGTTTCATGCAAGGAATGTCGGTGTCGCTGTCTCCTATGTAAATCATATTTCTGAAAGGAATACGCATATTTTCCGGCTCAAAATAGTCGTTGACAGCAGGGTCGTTTACATCGAGGGCTCCTTTTTCTATGCGGAAAAGGAACTGTGTCTTGCTGGTGTAGTTGATAGCCTGTGCCGGCCACTGGGCCACTCCTTCTTTATCGTAATAGAATGAACTGGCATAAATCTTTTCGAACTCGTTTGCCACTTTTGTACCTTCAATCATTTCTTTCAGTCCGGAAGAAATGATGTAATGCTCTATGATGACTCCTTTGCTTGCTCCATATTCTCTTATTCGTCTGAACCAGGTTTCTACTCCGGGAAATAATTTTACTTTGGAACCGTATTCCATTAACGCCTTTTTATTGAATACGAGTTTCCCATGCGCTTTTTGAATCATGGTAAACATGTAGGCAAGGTTCTGGTCCATTTCGTTTTCTTCAGCCAGTTCGTTCGACTCTTTCCAGAAGGATTCTACTTCTTCTCCTACGGATTGTATGTATCCCTGTGCCTGCATGTCGTCAGGAGATAAAGTCTTGTCGAAGTCGTAGCAGATGGCTATCACTGGCTTGTCTTCTTTTGATTTCCGGATAAATTCTTTACTCATAGTTCAATAAGTGATGGAGTTTGAAAAAGGATGAAACTAAAAAAAATGAGGCATAACTTTGCAATTATGCCTCATTCATATGGATGATTTCTTTGTTAAGAATTACTTAACTTCCTCAAAATCAGCGTCCTGTACGTCGCTCTTGTCGTTTGAGCCAGACTGGCTTGACTGACCTGCGTTAGGACCTGCCTGAGCACCGCCCTGAGCGCCTGTCTGAGCATACATTTCAGCGCTTGCAGCCTGGAATGCATTCTGCAGTTCAGTGCTTGCAGCATCGATTCCTGCCAAATCCTGTGCCTTGTGAGCGTCTTTCAGTTTCTGAAGAGCAGCTTCGATAGGAGCTTTCTTG
>ERZ791859.1363-NODE-1363-length-11186-cov-3.027131_pt1 | contig 11186 bp, 17 predicted proteins | sample MGYA00509943_ERZ791859 | MGnify/ENA primary metagenome ERZ791859 (study PRJEB30046, sample SAMN00792065) | human gut metagenome | study: EMG produced TPA metagenomics assembly of the A metagenome-wide association study of gut microbiota in type 2... | reverse complement strand
ATCGTTGCGACAATGGGAGACGAAGGGCGGCAGAGATTTCAAAAATGGCTTGCGACAGGCTGCAACGCCTTTGATAGCGAGCACCCGATGGGAAAGCCCATGAGCTTTTGGACGGAGCAGGATGTGCTTCGGTTTATCGTGGAGCGTGGGTTGCCCTACGCCAGCGTATACGGCGACATCGTAGCCAGCGACGGCGAGAACGACTACGGCGCAACGCTGATCGACTGCAAGCTGCACTGCACGGGATGCCAGAGGACGGGCTGTATGTTCTGCGCGTTCGGGGCGCACCTCGAAAAAGGCGTCAACCGCTTTGAACGCATGAAACTGACGAACCCGAAGCACTACCAGTTCTGCATCGGCGGCGGGGCATTCGACACGGACGGGCTGTGGAAGCCCACAAAGGACGGCCTCGGCTATGCTCGGGTGCTGGACTACATCGGAGTGAGGTATTGAGATGGGTAAGCAGCATTTGAGCAGGGACGACCGCATCTTTATGCGTGGAAAGCTACAGGGCACACGGGAGAACATGGACGTGGTGGCGATGGTGCTGATCGACAAATGCGGCTGGCACGTCCAAGAGGAGACATCGGACAGCCGGGACACGCAGAGCATCGCGTATCTGTACGAGTGCCTGGAGAAACTGGCGGAGGAGATAAACGAAGGCCGCATCAAGCGGAAGCACATCAAGGACGTGCTGAAGGACGAGTGCGGCGTGGTGTTTGGAGATTGAGAGGAACGACATGACAAGAGACGAGATCGTGACCGCGCTGCGTTGTTGTGCAAGCCCGGAAGTGGATTGCAAGGGGAATTGCGCGTTTTTCGGTATGAGCAGCCCCAACAACGATTGCAGTCAGAAGAAAAATACCGCCGCCGCCGACCTGATCGAGAACCAGCAGCGGCACATCGAGGCGCTGATGAAAGCCAACGACAGCCTGAAGGACGCCATTGCACGGCGGGATAAGCAGATAGAGGACATGAAGCAGGGGATGGCACAGCTGGCAAAGGCTGTGGCGGTGAAGGAGGAACACGATGGATCGGTTGACGAAGCGCGACACCGATGGACAGGCAATAATGGACTGCGAGAAGTGCAAAGCGGATTGGACGGGTAAGCATGGTAAGCCGATGGTTGACTGCACCGCGCTGTACTGCCGCAATCGCATCAAGGATTGTTTTGCCGCCTACGAGGACACGGGGCTGACGCCGGGAGACATCAAGGAATTGCTTGACATGGCTGTGTCGAAAACAGACAAGGTTTTGCGGCTTAAAGAAGAATTGCACACCATAAAGAACGAGCTATGCCAATACTGCGGGAAGTACAAACAAGCACACGAGGGCGCCTGTGACGGGTGCAAATGGAGGGATATGTGATGACTAAATACTTTTGTGATATTTGAGGGAAAGAGATCGAACTCCCAAATGGTATTATTGACCTTCCTTACCGTTACTTTGATGGCCGTTGTTGGGGAAAACTTATGGTGCATGATGAGTGTTGGAGAGACCAGTGCAATAGAAATGCGGAAAAGGGGGATATGTGATGGATGCTGTGAAGTTTGTCGAGGAGCGCAGAAGAATGTATACACTTGGGTGTATCAAGAAAGGCATTAACGATTATAACATGAAAGCAGAAGCTGTCGTCGCAGAAGTAGAAGCGTGGGCTGCCGCGCACCCACGCAAAACGCGGCAGAGCGTGTTTTTGGAACAGTGGCCGGAGGCGGAACTTGACAGCTGTGGGTACTTGTGGCTATGCCCAAAACGCATTTCCGCCGATTGCCGGAACAGATACGGGAATTGTGCAAATCGGAAGTGCACAGACTGCCATAAAGAATTTTTGGGGCAGGAGGTTGAGTGATGCGTATGGAGCGGATTTGGGCGATGCCCAACAAGTGGACGTTTGCCATCAAGCCCATTGCCCAGCTGCTGCGGGAGGAGATGGGCGAGGGCGTTTGGGTTGACCCATTCGCGGGGGTGAAATCACCGGCCGCGATTACCAACGACCTGAATCCGGAGCGGCCCACGGATTACCACATGGACGCGCTTGCGTTCCTGAAAACCTTTGCAGATAACTCTGTGGACGGTGTGCTGTATGACCCGCCGTATTCTCAGCGACAGGTGAAAGAGTTATACGACGGCATACAGGGCGGCTTGAAATGGGACGGGCGAACGACCTTTTGGAGCGAGACAAAGAATGAGGCGGCTCGTATCCTGAGACCGGGCGGAAAGGTCATCTGCTTTGGCTGGAGCTCTATGGGGTTGGGGGCAAAGCGTGGATTTACCATGCAGCGCATTTTGCTGGTGCCTCATGGCGGGACCCGAAATGACACGATTTGCACGGTAGAGGTGAAGGAGGTGGAGTGATGGAAAATCTGTTGCAAACCATCGCCAGCGGGCTGTGGATCGTGGTTGTATGACGAACTGAAAGGGGAGGTGAAGTGATGGGACTATATGATGCGAATTGCAACTGCGTTCGTGCTGACGAAAGATTTGTTTGCAGATGCGTAAGGTGCGGGCAGGAGCGGCTGAAAAAGAACAGCGTGTGCGTCATGGTTCGGAAACCGCACGAGACAGTAAAGACGCTTTGCTATGTGTGCGTGAAATGCTATGTAGCAATGCTGGACGAGCTTGGCGTGGGAGAATAGAACAGGAGGGTTGACAATGGCTGAATACATTGAGCGAAAGACATACCGGAAAAGGTTGGCTGATCTTGAAGGATGGTGCCAAGATGTGAGAAAGCCGGGACTGAAGCAGGCACTGGAGATGTTCGACGAGATCCCCACCGCGGATGTTGCCCCGGTGGTACATGGGAGAGATGTCTACAAGTGGCATAAAGAAGGGCATTGCGAGTTCAAATGCAGCGTGTGCGGGGCGTGGGCTGGCATTATCGAAGGTGGTACACTTGACGGCGTAGATTTTGATTACTGCTCCAACTACGGAGCGAAGATGGATGGAGGTGACAACAATGCGGCTGATTGATGCTGACAAATTGGAGAGGCAAGAATATTGGGGGAATGAACGGTGTTTTGACTATGTAGATGCAGAGGACATAGACAATGCGCCGACGGTGGACGCGGTAGAGGTGGTGCGGTGTAAGAACTGTCGGAAGTTCAAAACATACGCTTGCCGGATGGTTGCCAGCGGATATGACGACTTCTGCTCCTACGGAGAAAGAAAGGACGACGAGCACGAACATTAAGGACAGCGGAGTGCGGCGGGGCAAGAGAGACATTCTTCCCGGAGGAGGTGCTGATATGAGCGAGTTCCCGGAACGGCTGAGAAAGCTGCGGGAGAGAAAGAGACTGAAGCGGTATGTGCTGTCGGAGCGCTGCGGGCTGAACTCGGACGCCATACGGCGGTATGAGCTGGGGACGGCGAAGCCGACGATGGATGCGCTAAAGAGTATAGCGGATGAATTTGGCGTGTCGGTGGACTATCTGATGGGCAGGACAGACTATCCCTGCGTGGTAGATATTGCCGAAAAATAATTTTTGAAAATTCCACTTAAAAGTGGAAAAATTGAAAAAACGCACTTTATCATGGGAGATGCAGGGGCAAACTCTGCATCTCCATTCTTTTTCTTTTCCCCCTTCTTTTCCTGATGGGCGGGGCTTTGGCTCCGCCCGGAGGGAGAAACGCACGAAAAACGCACGGAAAATGCACGGAGAGCGAAATATGCCGCAGGCCGATGCCACCCCATATTTCGGGGAGCGGGAGGTCGCACCTCCCGTGCGGCACCAATCACGGTGGGAGAATATTCAGGTAAGGCGAAAGCCGGGTACAAACGTGCCAATGACAAAGGCCAGTGGTGGGAGTCCGGTGCGTCAGGCAAGAAAGGAAGTGAGCAAAATGGCAAAGGTAGGGTGTCCAAGAAAATACCAAAGCGTCAAGCAAATGCAGAAAGCCATTGACGCTTACTTTGTGAGATGCAAGGGAGAACCGATTATCGGTGATGATGGTAAGCCCATTGTGGACAAATACGGCAATGTTATTTTGATCGGACAGAAGCCGCCCACGATAACGGGGCTTGCGTTGGCGTTGGGGTTTACGGGCAGACAAGCGCTGCTTGACTATCAGGCGCGGCCTGAGTTTACGGACACGGTTACGCGCGCGAAGTCCATGTGCGAGGCATACGCAGAGGCGCGGCTGTATGACCGGGACGGTGCGAACGGGGCAAAGTTTAGCCTGAGTTGCAATTTTGGGTGGCGCGAAGTCAACGAGACAAAGATAAGCACAGATGCAGTCAAGGTGATAATTGATGTCTGACATCCGCCTGTCTGAAAAAATTGGTTCTGCGTTCTACGACGTGGCGCATGACGTGTTCCGCCACGGGCACACGCACTACGATTTCAGCGGTGGGCGCGGCTCACTGAAGTCTTCCACGGTGTCTGTACTCGTCCCCCTGCTGCTGATAAACAATCCAGGTACACACGCGCTGGTGCTGCGTAAGGTGGCAAATACCATTCGTGATAGCGTGTACGCACAGTATATCTGGGCAATCGGCGAACTGGGCATGGCGGCGTATTGGGAAGCGAAGGTTTCCCCGATGGAGCTGATCTACAAGCCTACCGGGCAGAAGATCATGTTCCGGGGCGCTGATGACCCGATGAAGATTAAATCCATCAAAGTGCCGTTTGGCTATATCGCCGTTACGCATTTTGAAGAGAAAGACCAGTTTGCCGGTCGCGCGGAAATCCGAACCATTTTACAGTCCACCATGCGCGGCGGGTCGAAGTATTGGAACTTTGAAAGCTACAACCCACCGATAAGCCGCGATAACTGGGCAAACAAGGACAGCCTGGAAGAACGCACAGACCGGCTGTGCCACAAGTCAACGTACTTGCAAGCCCCGCCGGAGTGGCTTGGTGAGCAGTTTCTGGCAGAGGCGGAACATCTCAAGGCCACGGACGAGAGAGCGTACCAGCATGAGTATTTAGGTATTCCTGTGGGTACGGGCGGCAATGTGTTTGACAACCTGGAGCTGCGGGAGATCACCGACGAGGAAATGTCGCATTTCGACCACATCTACCAAGGCGTGGACTACGGCTGGTTTCCTGATCCCTTTGCTTTTATCCGTCTGCATTACGACAGGGCGCGGGAGACTATCTACCTGATGGACGAAATCTACCAAAACAAGCTCACCAACGAGGCAAGCGGCAACATCATTATTCAGCGTGGATATAAAGACGCATATATTACCTGCGACAGCGCGGAACCTAAAAGCGTAGCAGACTACCGCGCTATGGGCCTTCCGGCAAAGGCGGCGGTCAAAGGCCCAGGCTCTGTTGACTATGGTATGAAGTGGCTGCAGCGGCGCAAAATCGTCATTGACCGAAAACGCACGCCAAACGCATACAACGAGTTTGTGAATTACGAATACGACCGAAACAAAGACGGAGATATTATCAGCGGCTACCCGGATGAGAATAACCACTTGATAGATGCCACCCGGTACGCCGTTGAGCGCATTTCCCGTCGGATGGGAGTTATTGCATGAGTAACGCGGTTATTATCAAACTGAATGAGCTGGGGTATACCACCATCCCCGACAGCTTTTACGGGAAAGTGTACGAGTGGAAAAGCTGGTATCAGGGCAACGTCAAAGGCTTCCACAACTACACTGTACAGAACGGTGAGCGACAGGTGAAGTGTAGGCGCTACTCCCTCGGCATGGGGAAAAAGCTGTGCGAGGATTGGGCCAATCTCTTGATGAATGAGAAAGTCCAAATCACACTTGAGGGTCAGAAAGAGCAGGACTTTATTGACCTGGTGCTGACGGAAAACAACTTCACCGTAAAGGCGAACGAAATGCAGGAGTTGAAGTCCGCGCTGGGCACTGTGGCCTATGTTCCCCGCGTCATTGGGCAGGAGATCAGCGAAAGCGGGAATATTGTACCAGGCAACGCATCCGGTATCGTGCTGGACTATGTGACCATCGAGAACATTTACCCGCTGTCCTGGCAGAATGGATATATTAGCGAGTGCGCGTTTTCTTCCGAAGTCACGCGGGGAGGAAAAGATTATCTGTACTTGCAGATACACCGGCGTGAGAACAACGGCAACTATGTCATTGAGAACCGCATCTATCGGTATGACAATGAGCAACTGGCTGATGAACAGCTTGCTAATGTCAAGGGATTTGAAAATATCCCGCCTGTGGTGCACACAGGTAGCGACAAGCGGCAGTTTGTCATTGACCGGCCTAACATCGCCAACAACGTCAACTATCTGCTGCCGACCGGTATCGCAATCTACGCCAATGCTATTGACGTATTGCAGGGCGTAGATATTGCCTTCGACAGCTACGTTAACGAGTTTAAACTTGGCAAAAAGCGCATCATGGTCAAGCCGTCTGCGGCGCAGTATCTTGACGGCACCCCTGCTTTTGACCCTGACGATGTGGTGTTTTACGTCATGCCGGAAGATACAGAAGACGGCGCAGTTGTAACGCCCATTGACATGACGCTGCGGACGGCGGAGCACAACACCGGCATTCAGGATCAGCTCAATATCCTTTCCAGCAAGTGCGGCTTCGGTGAGACCTATTACCGCTTTGACGGTGGCAGCGTAGCAACTGCCACACAGGTCATAAGCGAAAACTCTACCATGTTCCGCACCATTAAAAAGATGGAGATCGTTCTGGAGCAGGCGCTGGTGGAGCTGTGCCGCATCTTGCTTCGGATGGGCAACACGGCCATGAACGCTGTGCTAAATGAGGACGTGGAAATCTCCATCGACTTTGATGACAGCATTATTGAGGACAAGCAAACCGACTTTTCCCGCGATATGCAGCTTCTCAGCGCAGGCATCATGAACGACTGGGAGTTCCGCATGCGCTGGATGAATGAGGACGAGGCGACCGCAAAGGCGGCGCTGCCGAAGGCGCAGGACATGGTAACTGAACAGCAACAGGAGGTCGAGTAATGGGCGGAAGAGGTGGAGCCGGTGGCGGAATTGGAGCAAAAAGCGCGTATGAAACAAAACTCAGAGAAAACTTCAAAGTTACGGATTACGGCGGTAAAACGATTGCGAAAGTTGGCAGCAGCTACGGTATCTATGATTTTAGCCATAAACCAAAGTCAGGAAAAGATAGCGATTATTTAGTCAACACCGCAAAAACGGCAAAAGCGGCACGAGATATTATTGATAAGTGGAATGCCACAAAGCGAAAAAAAAAGAAATAACATCGTGTTCAGCGTTGTGAAAGTAAAAGTTTATGATTAACTTTGAAAATCTCGACAAGTTCACATTCCCCGGTGTTGGGAAGTACAATATTCCGCAGATCGAGCCGGTAAAGGCGTATCCACACGGAGAGTTTATCCCCGTAAATTACCATTACACCGCGAAAGACACGAAAAGCAAGATCGTGCATTTCTTCGTGGACGATTATCAATTCATCCGATATTGGAACACGCCGGACAAGTATATTCCGAAACTGTCGCAGTTTTCGGCGGCGTGCGCGCCGGACTTCTCCACATACACGGATATGCCGTTGGCGATGCAGATATACAACCATTACCGCAAGCACTGGTTAGCGGCATACTGGCAGCTGCACGGAATGACGGTTTATCCGACGATCTCTTGGAGTGACGAGAGCAGTTATGATTGGAGCTTTGATGGGGAACCTGTCGGCGGCGTTGTGGCGGTATCCTCGGTTGGGACGCAGGCAAACAAAGAGAGCAAGCGCCTGTTTCTGCGCGGTTACGAGGAAATGATGAAACGGCTATCGCCTGAATGGGTGATATTTTACGGGAAAGTTCCGGAAGAATGTGACTGGAACATTATCCGCGTGAAGCCGCACTATGACGAGATTGTGAAACGGAGGAAAGCAAATGAAATATCCGTTCACGCCGGAACTGCTTGACGCTCTCCCAGAAGAACTCGCCGAACTGTACCGCGCGCTTGAAGATACGCTGCTCAACGAGATATGCAGTCGCTTAAAGGTGGCAGACCAGCTCAACGAGGTCACGGTACAGGATATTCGGGCGCTGCGGTCACACGGCATTGACCTAAAGGACATTGAAAAGGCAATCCGCAAGACCACGGGCATCAGCGAGAAGAAGCTGAAAGAGCTGCTTGACGATGTAGTAGAGCGGAATCAGAAGTATTACACCGACCTTATCGATCTCGCCCATGTCACGCAGCCGGAAACGCTGGTGAGCGTCGAGGACACATGGGCGATATACGAGCAGACAAAGCAAACAATGAAAAACATAACGCGCTCAATGGGCTTTTTAGTTGATGCTGGACGAACGATGCTGCCGCCCGCAAAGGCTTATCAATGGGCACTGGACAACGCTACGATGCAGATCGAGAGCGGCGCTATCAACTATAATCAGGCTATCAAATCGGCGGTGCGTCAGTTGGCGCAAAGCGGTTTGAAAGTCGTAGATTATGAGAGCGGCCACCGTGACCAGATCGATGTGGCTGCCCGCCGCGCGGTTATGACCGGAGTAAATCAAACCTGCGCAAAGTATACGGAGCAGTCGGCAGAATATCTTGAGACCCCATATTTTGAGGTTTCCGCACATTCTGGCGCTCGCGATAAGCCGGGGCCGTCACCGTGGTCGAGCCATAAAGATTGGCAAGGCAAAGTATACAGCATCCGCGCGGGCGATATTTACCAGAACATCTACGAGTTCTGCGGTTTGGGTTATGTCGATGGCTTGGAGGGCGCAAACTGTCGGCACAGGCGGTTCCCGTGGGTAGAGGGTGTGTCAGAGCGCACCTATACCGACAAACAACTTGAGCATATCGACGATGGCCTCGGCTGCACCTTTGAGGGGAAAACATACACCGCATACGAAGCAACGCAGATGCAGCGGCGCGTGGAACGAGAAGTGCGAAAGCTAAAGCGCGAGAAAGCCGTTTACAAGGCCGCAGGATTGTATGAAGATGAGCAGGCAGTAAACATACGGCTGCGACGGTTGAGCGCCAAATACAAGGCGTTTAGCGAGGCGGCAGGGCTGCCTGAGCAGCGGGAAAGGATGAAGGTGCTGTATTGAACTTTGAAGAAGCAATCAAGACCGTGCAAGCCATCCTAAAGCGAGGCAACGATGCTGAAATACGCCGAAAAGGCGATGGGTATATCGTCTTGGAGGTCAAGAAGACAATCAAATACACTTCCGCGTAATTGGGCGCGGGAAAGGGCAATAGGCGCCAAACAGTACGCAGTTTTTGCGTGTTGTTTGGCTCTTTTTTCGGTAAAAGCCGCAACTGCGGATTTTATACAAATTTGGCTATCTGCAAGCCTAAAAGTGCAGGCGGGACGGTCACGGCAACGACCTAAAAAGCCTATCCCGTAAGGAGATGCAACATGAAGAAAGAGGATTTGCTGAACATCGGCCTGACGGAAGAGCAGGCGGACAAAGTTTTTGCCATGAACGGCAAGGACATTGAGAAGCACAAGAAAGCCGCAGAGGACGCAAAGGCGGACAAGGAAGCCCTGGAGCAGCAGGTCGCAGACCGGGATAAGGACATCGCGGAGTTGAAAAAAACCAGCGGTGACGCTGCCAAAATCCAGGAAAAGCTGGATGAGTTGCAGGGCAAGTATGACAAGGAAACCGAAGCGTACAAAGCACAGCTTGCACAGCGGGATTATCAGACCGCCATTGACAAGGCGATTGCCGATAGCGGCGTGAAGTTTTCCTCCAAGTCTGCGGAAAAGGCTTTCCGCTCGGGTATCGGAGACAGCAAGCTCGAAATGAAGGACGGCGCTTTGGACGGGTTCGACAAGTACCTGGAAAAGGCAAAGTCCGAGGATCCCAGCGCATTTGTAAAGGCTGGCGCTCGTGTTGACACGCAGGGTTCGCTTGAGGGCGGCACTCGTGAAACGAAGCCCACGTCTTTGCTGGGTGCGCTCCACGAAAAATACGACAAGTAAAGGAGACAATGACACATGGCTATTACTCTTGCTGAAGCTAAGGTCGGCATGGCCGACAAGGTCGACCAGATGATCGTCGACGAATTTCGCCGCAGTTCTCTGCTGCTGGACAGACTGGTGTTTGATAACGCCATCTCTCCGGGCACTGGTGGTTCCACCCTGACCTACGGCTACATTCAGCTGAACACCCCCTCCACCGCCGCTGTTCGTGCGATCAACAGCGAGTACACCGCCAACGAGGCCAAGCGTGTTGAGAAGACCGCAAAGGCCATCATCATGGGCGGTTCCTTCTCCGTTGACCGTGTGCTGCAGAATACCTCCGGTGCTGTTGACGAGCTGGCGTTCCAGGCGCAGCAGAAAATCAAGGCGACCAGCAACTACTTCCACAACCTCGTCATCAACGGCACTTCCGCCGCCACCGGTGCTGGTTATGTGACCGGCACCTTTGACGGCCTGAAGAAGCTGCTGTCCGGCACTTCTACGGAACTGTCCTCCGGCATCAACCTGTCCACCTCTGCTCTGCTGGATAGCAACGCCAACGCGTTTATTGACCAGCTGGATCAGCTGGTGCACACCATCGACGGGGACACCACCATGCTGATGATGAACAGCGATATGCTGATGAAGGTCCGTTCCTGCGCACGCCGTGCCGGTTACTACGAGCGTACAAAGAACGACTTTGGCCAGGTGGTGGAGACCTTTGCCGGTATCCCCCTGATGGATATGGGCAAGTACTACAACGGCACTTCCTCTGTGGACGTTATCGGCACTTCTGCCGCTACCGCTTCCGCCGACGGCACCACCAGCATCTACGCGGTGAGTATCGGTCTGGACGGCTTCCACGGCATTTCCCCCACCGGCACCAGCGTCATTTCCAGCTATATGCCCGACATGAACGCCCCTGGTGCCGTAAAGACAGGCGAGGTCGAGCTGGTGGCAGGCGTGGTGCTGAAGAACACCCTCAAGGCCGCTGTGCTGGACAACATCATCCTGTCCCCCAAGACCGGTAGCTGATTTGAAAGGAGCTGGCTCACATGACATACGCTGATTACGACTATTACTCCGGAATCTATTTGGGCACCGTGAGCGAAGGAGATTTTCCGCGTCTGGCTGTCCGGGCCAGCTCCTTCCTCGATTACTACACGCAGAACCGGGCAAAAGATAACGCTGATATGGACGCTGTAAAAATGTGCTGCTGTGCACTTGTGGACAAGTATCAGCTGATAGAAGCCGCGCAGCAGCTTGCCGCAACCAAACTGACGAACGCGGCGACCGGCGATGACGTGAAAAGCGAAACGGTAGGCGGGTACTC
>ERZ791859.1362-NODE-1362-length-11187-cov-1.902443_pt1 | contig 11187 bp, 9 predicted proteins | sample MGYA00509943_ERZ791859 | MGnify/ENA primary metagenome ERZ791859 (study PRJEB30046, sample SAMN00792065) | human gut metagenome | study: EMG produced TPA metagenomics assembly of the A metagenome-wide association study of gut microbiota in type 2... | reverse complement strand
TTGCTCTTGTACGAATAGCCTTTCCAGGCAGCTTTGTATGAGAGATATCCGTATCCATTGGCGTTGTCCAGGACCCTATCGGTAGCCGTCTCGACCACAACATAGCGCGGCTGATTGGGCTTTGAGAGCTCATCGCTTTTCACGACACGGTAGCTCTTTTTCTCATCTGCACCGTACTTGGAGAACGGCAATGTGGATTCCTTTTGGGGTTTGGCTTTTGCCTTGGTATTTTCGGTATTTCCCTCGACGGAATCCACCAGTTCAGAGTCAAAGAACGCCTCATCGAGCGGCACATTGGAATTGTTCTGTTTATTTGCTTCTTCGATTTTCTGATACATTGCATCTTCGGCGCGGCGCATCTTCCAAACCTTGATGAGGGCTTTTTCCGGGAACGTGATGATGAGTCCCTTTTCGTCCAACATCTTTCGGACAACGGGCGTGCCGAAAGACTTGTATTTTGCATACGGTCCTTCTCTGTGCTGTTCGATTTCCTGATTCACCTGAGTCATATATTCCTCAAATGCTTTGTTCTGGTCGAGCCAGAACTCGACTTCGGAATAAGGAGAATCATGGTCCACGGTTTTTTGAAGTTCGCAACTCTTCGCATAAGCAAGACAAGCGTCTTTCACATCGGCAAAACCAAGCCCAAAATTATCGTTCAGAGTGTTTCGGCGTGCTCCGTCCATCACAAAATAGCGAGTTCCCTGCTTGATGATGGCGATACCGTCGCCAGAAGTGATGGCGGTGGGTTCTTCCGCATATCCGTCGTCAGTCCAGCGGTCGATAATCGATGCCGTATCCTGTACAAAGCCTTTTCGGCAAGTGTAATAATCCGCGCCGTTGTAAGCTCGTTTCGTGATGCACTTGGTAATTGCGTCAATCAGAGCGTCCTTATCCTTGATTTTTACGCTGTACATCAGGTTACTTTTCACGTTCCAGACAACGCCATATGGAAGACCCAGCGCAATCATAGAACACGCACACTGCAGAAAATGCTTGTGTGCCAGACTGCTGATGAACTTGATGCAGTAGACGGTGTTGTTCTTTACGACATCCGCAAGGCCCGAAGTATAAATTACTTTATGGTCATTAGTATGGATGTCGATATCTCCGCGTGCCTGAACATACTCATCGGGAGTGAACACGGTGCCAAGCCGCATACTGAGCGACATTTTGGCTTTTGCGCTCACAAAAGGAGGCTTGACCTGTTTTACATACCGGCACTGATTCGTTTCAAGCGCCGTGAGCAGCAGAACCTTATCCTCGACCGTTGCGCCTTTCTTGATTTTCAAATACTGCATGTCCTTGTGTAGGTCCATGTAATAAGCGAGTGCGTCATCGATATCATAGGAATTAAAGAAGCCTGCCTGCATGTAGATACTGATACAGGGGGATAAATCAATCATTGCGTCTGCTGTCTGTACATCAATGGTCGTATTGTCATCGCGTTCAATCGGTGTAACTTCCAGCAGCTTATAGCAAGCATCCACATCTTCGATGAATTTGTGGTCGAACATCTCGGAGAACGAAAACGGATGCCGGAACACGCAATTCATTCCAGTCGGAGTCATCAGGGATTTATCGCTCAACGGATGGTCATAGTTCACGAAGATAATCCGCTGCTTTCCTCGGCTTGCTGCGACACAAAACAGATTCCGAAGAATCTCATATCGTGACATCGGCTTGTTTGTGCGGGACGACCAGTATTCTTCAGTGAAATCGAACACGACACAGATAGGTCGCTCCATACCTTTGCTGCCGTCAAATGTTGTGAAGATACCAACATCTGAGGAAGGTGCCACCGCCTTATTCCCGTCATTGTCCGCGATACTTGCATAGACGTGATGCTTGTCATAGAGGTTTCCGGGGCGATTTTCCAGGTCATTGAGCACCTTTGTCATAGCTCCGATTCGAGCGCCCAGACACAAAACATCTTTCGGGTTTTGTTTATTCAGAAACTCCGTCACCTCATCGACTGACATCTGTTCTACGATGCAGGAACCATTTACGCCGTTGATGGTCTTGCCCCAGATATTGCCGAGTCGTTCTGCCAAGTCATGAGAAATACGGAAGCATTTCGTGAAAACCACCTGTTCATGGCGGCCGAGAAAATCCTGCATGAACTCCCAGACATCCAGCGCTGTATCATCGTAGATTTTCTGCTTCATATCGCCCACTGCGACGATTTGAAGGCCCGGATTCTGAGAACGGATATATTTGAGCAGTTCTGCAATCTCGTCATTGATATCCTGATACTCGTCAATGATAAGAGTATCAATTGGCGGAATCGGAATTTTCTTTTCCAATACCATGGCAAGCTGTTCGCCTTGTCCGCAATTCCGGATTCCCTTTTTGTTCAGCAGCAGACTTGCAAATCCATGATAGTTCTGGACCAAGACATTATAATTTTTGATTTTGTCTTTGGCGTCAAGTTTGAGTAATCGGTTATAGGTCAAGTACAGGATACGCCGTTCTGGAGGGTACGCATCACAGAGCACGTTGATGGTCGATGTCTTTCCGCTGCCAATGCAGGCGTCACACAATACGTTTTTTCCCGACAATGCCAAATGTACGAATTCCTGTTGTTCGCCTGACAAGTCGTTCAGTGTCATAGCCAAATTCTCCTTAACAAACAAAATGCCCCGGCAGCATCCAATTCAGAAGCCGCCAGGGCACAATTCTTATCTTATTAGGGTTATTATATCTGATTCGCACAGATGTGCAAGGCTTTTGCTATGTTTTATTTTTGTTTTTTTGGCAAAAAAGAACGCTAACCCGCAACTTGCGAATGAGCGCATAATCTTGTACAGCCTTGATGGTTGTTGTCGTTGGTGTTCCGCTTTACACGATACGCCGCAAATATGACTTGTTGATTTCCACCAGAAGCTCCTCAATTTTTCCAAAGTCAGGCTTAGCAGGAAGAGGGGTTTTCCTTACGTCATCCTGAAATCTCTTTTCAAGCGCATCAACAAACTCAAAGAATTCGGGTGCGTACGACCCGTTTTCACGCAGGTACTTGCCGTTGCGAATCGCCAACAGTTCCTCACGCTCTTTATCCCGGCGAGTGATGATTTCCCCTTTTTCCAGAATATCGAACGCCGTGTAGTACAACCGCACAATGTGCATCGCGTGTTTGTTGATGTGAGCAGCATCTTTTTGTGCTTTCGGATGCTGCGGCTGCTCATACTGGTCGATGGTCGTAGTCAGACTCTTTAGCAGCGACTTTAGAGAGGTGACTGGATAATCGTTCAAGCTGCCAGAAATTAGGAGCGGATGTTTGCCTTCTTCATCTGTATCCTCACTGATGGAGATTTCAAAAATGTCATCCTTGCCCCATCCGGTAATCGACCGTTCCAGGCTTCTCTTCTCGAATTTGTTCTTGAATGCTTCCGGCGAGGCCCCATTACGAAGGAGTCCCATCTGTAAACGTCTGAGCTGGTCGTTCGCAAAGCCGCCATAGCTGTAGGCAATGCGCCGAGTCAAGAACAGTTCCCTATTGTCAAGCAGCATTTGGCCTTCCGGCGTCATGTTCACATATAGCTCCGGGTCATTGCCAAGAAGTTCGATAATGTTGGGATTACCCTGCGCAAGCAAGCTGACAAACTTGTTCACAGCGTAGATGACTGTATCTGTCCGGTTGTCAATGGCCTGCTCGAAGTGGTTAAACCCTAAGATTTCGGGTGAGCCTGCCACGCCACGTATATCGATATCGGAGCCTTCGACGTTGGTTCCGTAGGCATGACTGCCGCTAAGCGTTAGGAATAAAATGTTGCTCCCCAAGTGTTTGTTAGTGCGCAGGAAATCGTATTCCTCGCGCTGGACGATTGCTTTTAGTTCTGCGTTTGTCATAGGCTTTTTCACTTACTTTACTGATGATGTTGTTGTTTCTTTACTAATATTATCCCACTATCGTGCTTTTTCTGCAACGGCAGGTGTCATTTGTTTGCAATCTGTACATATTTGCATCCCTACAAAAAAAGAAAGACCCTTACCGAATTTCGGTAAAGGTCTTATTGCTATTATTTCTGGAGTTCCCAAATCTCAACATTCAGATTCCAGGCTTTTGCTGCATCGCTGATGATGTCCAGAACCGTGTCCCAGTCGCCTCCGGCAAGGCCGCAGCCTAAACCATATGGCAGCCGAACGATTGCGCTCTGATTCTTTTGAGCACAGTCTCGGAAAAATGAGAACAGTGCAGTCGCTAGTGCAGCGTAATTTGTTTGTCTTTCGCCCCGGCCATAGCCATTTTGGCCGAACAGGTTCACGATGTACAGCTTCGGCTCTACCAGAACTTCTTGATAAGTCCCAAGCTTGTTGCCATCACTGCCATAGCAAAGTCCCAGATAGCGCCGATATACTACCGGCCATTGGCTGCGAATTTGCATCGCGAGTCCGGCTCCCATCACGCCTTTGCAATTTACTTGCTGGCAAATGTAAGTTGGCTTACTCGCAGAAAGTCGTGAAAAAATATTGCCGTCGATAAATTTAATGCCCATCTTACTTACCACCCTTTCCAAATTTCGAAGCATTCCCTGGATAGATGGTGTAGTCCGTGCCATAATCAACGTTATTGTCTCGGTATACGAGCTCTACATTCGACATGCTGGTATAGAAAACCTTGTCTCGGTAACGGCTATCACCGATTTCAAATTTGATGTTTTGCCCGTTGTCCACGATTTCGTAGCTTACGAGAGCGGATACGGTCCAAATGTTGTCGTAGCGAAAATGAATGTAATTGTATTCCGGTTTCATCTCAGCACTTTCCGGTGTGGCCAATATCTGGTTCGGGATATCTTCGAGTTCAGACATTGTGGTACTTGTCACAGTGCTGATTGCGTCCTCACAGCCAGCCAAAGGTAGAGCCAGGCAGCACAGCACCAAAGCAGTCCCAATAAATTTTTTCATAGTTATTCCTCCGTCTGATTTTTATTGTACGCAACTCGCACAAAAGAAAAAGCCGCCCAACAGCCATAAGGCCACTGAGCAGCTCAATGTAAACCATATTTTGTGTTTGATATCTGTCGTACAAATCTGATTGTACGAGCCTCGCACATCAGGTCAAGCCGTGTCGGCAGCTACGCATCCTGGCACCTACGGTTTCTGTGATGCAGCTACGCAAACAAAAAAGTCCTACCCGCATTTTACTGCAGGCAGGGTTTGCTTTTTGCTCTGTGGCGTTTAGCCCTCAATATCAAAGGTGTAGCTGTCTTCTTTCATCGCGACAAGGCCCTTGAACGTCTGGTACTCAGCTTCGTCCAGGAATGCCTTGATGGTCAGGCTAGTATCCTCATTATCCAGCCATTCGGGACGCATTCGGACAACGAGGTCGTGTAGCTCTCCGACAACATAGGCCATCAAGTCCTGGTCGCCCAGAGCCTCGCCAATTGCTTCATCATCGCATTCGACGGGAAAGCTGATGGAAGCGGCAAGACCGTCGAGTTCGTCAAAATCTTTGGGGCGAATCACGCTGGCTTCAAGTTTCAAGATACTGGTGTTCATCTCCCAATAAAAAATCCCCACGCAGACACCTCAATTCGCATGGAGAACACAAAAGAAAGAGCCGCAGAAACATAATCTCTGCGGCTTACACTTATTTATCTTATACATCTTATCATATGCAATTCGCACGGATGTACAAGGCAAAATCATGGCAAAACTGTGGCATAGACAAGACGCACAGGGCATGTTCCATCACGGGGTAGCAAAGGCTCGGGAATCAACCGCTTCGCCCAAATATGTCATCTCGTGTGTTTTTTTGTCATTTATTGTAAATTTATGTTTGCTTTTTGGTACGAGATGTGCTATTATAATTACAGAAGATGACAGTTTTGTACAGTAAATGACACATCTGAAAGGAGTACACCATGATTTCTGTTAACCTCGCCACGCCCGTGATTTTCTATAAGCAGTTGCCCGGCATCGCTAAGAAGCTGGATGTGGATGCTGATTTTTTGAAAGGCTTTCTCACCAACGCCAGGTGTTATGTCGAGGATGCCGGAAAAAGTGAAATGCTTGAGCTGGACAACTCGGCCGACACGATAACGAAAGTTGTCGCAACCCATGAGAAGCGTTTTTATGGCGCGGAAGCCATTGTGGAATTCGCCAAGAGCAAAGGCGTGGATATTCCTGCACTGAACCATTTTGAACTTGGTGCAGATATCTCTGCCCATGCAACGGAAGACCAAGTTGCCAACATCACTGCATTGGCCGCACGAGTCGAGCGCCTCAATAATCGGTACAAGAGTCTTGCCCGGCTTGAAGCCCCGGACGTCATCCTGATGAACGAAGCAAGGATGGTGCGTGAGGCAGTAGAGCAGCTGGAAGATAACAGCGGTACATACTCCCCGGCTCTTGACCAGAATGGGGTTGCCTATCAATCCTTGAGGGATATTGGGTATTCTCTTGTCACCGGTTGGGACAAGTCGGTACTTGAAAAGAACAGCAATAAGGATACGGAGGCCACCTTTCCCAAAGAGCCCGACTTTCAAAGGCTGGCATCGCTGGTCAAAAAAGCCATCGGAACCCGAACACAGGGTAAGTTTGCGTTTCAGGCAGGACTGACTCGTGGGTATATCAGCAGCCTCGTGAATGGCAACGCAAAAGCTCAGCCGACCGAAAATACCATCAAGAAAATTGCAAGCGCAACGGATGCTGTCACGGAGAACGAGCTTCGTATCGCCTGTGGGTATAAGCCCTTGCCTGACGACGGGAAAGACAAGCTCTCTATGCAGCGTGCAAGCATGTCTGATGACGCATGGCAGAAAGACAACGTGGATGCATTCCTCTCTTTTCTGAATGAAACGATTCCAATGTCCACTCCTCTTTCGTCCACTGAAATTCTTCAAGCTCTTTTCAAGGAAAAATACGGTGACAAGAACGACCAGATTCTGCTGGAAAAGGTCTCTGCCCCCGGCACCTATCGTGCGGAAGGTACGGCTGCTAATGTCATTCTACCCATTCGTCTTTGTTGGTTCAGCTTCAAGCGGATGCTGATGCAGACCCTCTATGTGGGACTTATCGGGCATTACAGCAAAAACGATGAGCTGTACATTACCGGATACATTTCTTCTGTGAAAGAGCTGCATGACGCGGTTCCGGCGCTGCGAGGTGGCATTGATGCGGCCTATGACGCGAGTCTGCCGGAGGGAATCGACATCATGAAGTTCCCGGTATTTTACACGGCTTCCAATGTTCAGGAAGCATACAAGCGGGTCCAGCAGAAAATCGTCTCCAAAATTGACGATTACTTTGCCAGCGAAGTGAAGGTTCGCGTTTCCGGCATCGGCTTTTATACCGATACCCTCTCGGATGAAAAGTTTGTGGAATTCATGCGCCTTCATAAAGCAGCTCTGACCGCTCCTTCTGCTCCTATCGAACTCCGGGACATCTATGAAAACGTTGTTGAGCGTCACGGCCGCCCTGAGGATTTCCTTGTGGAAGACAGCGACTTTGACTGTAAGGCTTCCGTTATCGCCTATGCGATGAACAATGAGACGATTCTCTGTGCAGGGCAGGACATCTTTGACGGGATGCTGGGCAGCAAAGAAACCGATGCAGAAAATTGCTCTTGCGTTTCTGTCTCTGACAAAGAGTTTGCCCGTCTGCATTCCAAGTTTGGCCTCAAGAAAGAGGACGTTCTGGAAGCTATCAAGGCATACGCGCAGGAGCTCGGTCTGGAGTACGGCCCCGTCAACTACTTCATGATGTGTGACCCGAAATATGCAAACGACCTTGGCGAGATTGTGCAGTGAATCGTTCTGAACGCGGTAAGGTGATTTGCTGCCATATTGGCTGACACAATCAAAAAAAGAAGGCTGCTACCCGTGATGGGCGGCAGCCTTTTGTCTTAAAAAAGAAAACGAGAACGCCGTCGGCAACGGAGTCTTCGCAAAAGATAGTTCTTTTTGATTACGGTTTTAATTATATGGAACCCGCAATGCATTGCAAGCATTATTTGCCCGCTTGCTTTTTCAGCTTATCCCTCGTTTCCATGAGAATGATTCCGAGCCGATTCTGACCTGGGATGTTCTGGCATTTCGGGCAGTGGCAGTTGCCCCAGTAATTGTCATGCCAGCTGGTCGTGTCTTCCTCAATAGGCTGCGTACCCGTTTCGAGGAGGCGCTGTTTGAGGTCCTCATTCTGCTCGAACTTGGCCATCACCACGCGGCGCATCACGTCGTCCCGAGCCTCATCCCAGTTTGCGGGGATAGCTACATTGCGGCCAAAGCGCTTGGCAGAAGCCGGTGGCATGTCCGCAAACTGTCTGCGCTCTTCCAGTGGGACCTTGTGACTCTGGAATGCTGCCTCGGCGTTCTTGTAACGAATCCCATTCATCACAAATTCGCAAGGATAATAGTTGCTCATGAACCAACTACGGTGGTTCTCTTTCTTAACTCGAATCATGCAAACTCTCCTAATTTCTAACTCAGGCGGCACTTTTATCGCTGCCGTTCTTTTTCTCTGCCGCTGCACTCAACAGGCTATCAAACAACTCAACTGCCGTAGACACAAACATCTGGCTCTGAATCGAGATTTTTCTCCACTCCGGAGTCTGCCCTTTCATGTGTGCAGCGGCACTATAAATTGCTGCCAAAACCTTGTGCTTCATCAAAGCAGATTCTTTGATATCCGCGTTATCAGCAGCAAGGTAGTTGGCAAGGTTATAGGCCCGTCCAAGCATCAGCTCATCGTACAGCGGAGCATTGTGCTGGACCATGGTAGTGTAAACAGCAGGTTGTTCTCCGAAAGTGCTGAATCGGATGCCTCGGAATCCAGAATTCAGCTCATACAAAAGCGCGAGGCGTTCGGTCAGAAATACTGCCGTTTCGGAGAGTTTTTTTGCCATTTCGTCAGGCAATGAAGCAGTATTGTCCTGCCGTACCGCGTGCAGAATTTTTTTGGCTAAAAGCCGTTTCGCATATTCCTGCACATCGTGGTCAAGCTCGTAGCAAATGTGGCTTGCTGTTTTGTCTGTACGCATATGATTACCTCCTGGTTCTTGCCGCCTTCTGTTGTTTGACCCACGCTTCGGCTTCCTTTACTGTGGCATACACTGCCGTCTCACCGCGCCGGGCAATCTGCTTTCGGGCATTCTGAGCTGCCTGCTCACTCTTGTAAGTTTCATAGCCAATGTAGGACCCATCCCATCGGGCAAGGTAGCAATAATATTCGTGGCTCTTGGCGGGAGCTGTCGGGACACACTCTCTGTGAATCGCCGCAGCAGCTTTCTGCTGATATGGCCGTGGGTCAATCTTCTTTGTTGTAATCATATTTCACCCAAAAAACAAGCAGGCCCGAAATGAGCCTGCCTTACATTTTCCCAATTTAGTTTATTGCCCGCTGCATCACAAATATGATGCCGGTTGCCAAAACCATAACGCCAATGTCTCTGACAACGGTTCCGACCCGTTTATCATTGGTAATGTCCTGATTCCATTCAAATCCCCAACCAATCATAGCGACACCAACCACAATCAAAATAATACCAACAATCGTTAAGCTTTCTTCCGACAAACCGTACATAGTGCATTTCCTTTCCGCAAACAAAAAGTCCCGCACAAACAACTCATGCGGGACAACGATAAGATATATTTTTGGTTTATATTTTTCATTGTACGCAATTCGCACAGATTGACAATAGAAAATTACAAAAAAATTCCCGCATGAGCGTCGCTGCTCACACGGGGAAAAATTCTTAATATTCAGTGCAGAGAACCGTCAAAAGGCTGGAGAAGTAGTACATTGCGATGGTCGTGATTTTCACAGCATCGCTTCCCTGCCCGTTTGCAAGGCGTGTAAAGGTTCCGCCGTTCTTGAGTCGGGTCATGGTCAGGTACATGAGCATATAGGTGTTCACATAGACGTCTGTATATCGCTGACCGTCGTCCTCGTAGCGCTGCGGGATACATTCCTGACTCAACATTTCAATGAGCTGATACCAGGATTTCAGATACAGAGGGCTCTTCGGTTCATTTAGAGCATTCTGAGCCTGCTTCTGGTATTCTTTCAGAGTTTCATCAGTCAGGGGCATGAACTCGACGTTTGCAAATTTGTAACGGTTGTAGTAGAGCCACAGCGTGGCATTGGACAGGTCCATGCAGATACCGGCAAGCTTCTCTGCCTTATCGTCTTCCAGCTGAGTTACCGGAACACTAGGGTCATTGATTTCGGCATCTTCAGAAGTCATGTCCACAATTCGGTAACTGTTTTCCTCCGTCCGAATCTCAGAGCTGACAAAGCGCTTGAAATCTTCAACGAGCTTCCGATAAGCTTCGAGCTGAGCATTTTCTTTCTGTTCACTCATAATGTGTATCTCCCTTTTGGATTTCAATTTATTATATGGATATCGCACTTTTTTGCAATGGCTTTTAACTCAAGCACCTTTTGCGCCGTTTGTCAATAACCACAAAATATCAAAGTGCTGGTAAAATTAAGGTGGGAAGACGTTCTGGAACCAACAAACCCGGGACTCCCGCCTCTTGCATTTGTTTACCGCCTTTTTCAGCCTGCGTTCTGGCTGTTCTTCTTGACATCGGCTGCAACCTTCAAGCGGCGTATGTACTCTTCCAGTTCCTCCAGTGTATAGGTCTCTTCCGTCTCAATCGGCTCTTTGGCATCTTTGGGCAGATAGCTTTTCGTACAGACAAACTCAGGGTTCGTTACAGGGCAGTCCAGGACAGTTTCATCGTACAACTCTTTCTCGATGTTGTGGTAGAGAAAGAACGGGATATGCCGCCCGCAATCGTCATCCGATTCTGTCCAATCCGGGAGTTCCTGGATTTCGCGGCCGTATGTTTCATACAATACTGTGTTTGCCCGAGCATTGCCAAGCAGGGTATTGTACAGCTTGAAGTTTTCCCTCACTTCACGGCGAAAGAACTTCGGGAGCGAGAACTCCTCGTATTCCAGCTTCGTATCAGAACGTAGATAGTAGCGGTACTGCGCCTCGACCGGCATGAATTCAGTCGTGTTGTTCAGCTCTTTCAAAGCGTTGAGTCGTTCACTCGTTTTTTTGACATTATGTCTTGCAAAGCCCAGATACGCTGAAACCAGAATCATCAGAAGAAGAGCTGCAAGGATAATGACAATGAGCCATTCCTCGCCTTCCATATGCGGCAGGTGTTTCAGAATACTATCCTGGATAGCATAAGGAAGGTCATCGAACCATTCATAGAACCCAATCGGGTC
>ERZ791859.1361-NODE-1361-length-11200-cov-3.812203_pt1 | contig 11200 bp, 19 predicted proteins | sample MGYA00509943_ERZ791859 | MGnify/ENA primary metagenome ERZ791859 (study PRJEB30046, sample SAMN00792065) | human gut metagenome | study: EMG produced TPA metagenomics assembly of the A metagenome-wide association study of gut microbiota in type 2... | reverse complement strand
GCCTGGGTATCCCCGAGCTGAACGGCAAGCTGATCGGCTCTGCCCAGCGTGTGCCCGTATGCACCGGCTCCACCACCATCCTGGTTGCCGTCGTTAAGGGCGAGAACGTGACCAAGGAATCCATCAACGCCGCCATGAAGGCTGCTTCCTCCGCCAGCTACGGCTACAACGAGGAGCCCGTGGTTTCCTCCGATATCATCGGCATGTCCTATGGCTCTCTGTTCGATGCTACCCAGACCATGGTTGCCAAGCTGGACGACAACACCTATCAGGTGCAGGTCGTGTCCTGGTACGACAACGAGAACAGCTACACCTCCCAGATGGTCCGCACCATCAAGTACTTCGCCGAGCTGAAGTAATTCGCTCAAAGCCTTGTGCTGTAAGGGTTTGCGAGGTTTCAGCTTTCGCAAGCTGAGAGAGTGCGAGTAAGAAAAAAGTTCCAACGAGTACGATAAGCCTCTCCATTTTGAGGTCAGTCGAGTACGATAACTTTCCCCTCCTTCAGATGGCTTCGTGTCACAGAAGGAGGGGTTTTTGTATGCTGTTTAGGGACACGATTCAAGAGTATGAGTTCGACTGCTGTTCAAGGAAGATGGCTCCTCGCGCTGTTGGTGGGTACATCAAGATGCTTGGGTATCTCGCTGACTATCTTGAGCAGAACCACAAGATTACCGAGCTTGAGGAAATCAAGGGTATCCACATCAAGAAGTTTCTGATGGAGAAAGAGAAGCTTGGCAGAAAGCCTTCTTACATCAATGACCTTCTGAAGGTCTACAAGACATTCTTCCGTTACTGTCTGAATGAAGAGTATCTGACGAAAAGCCCAACGATGAATGTTCACAATGTCAGACAGCCGAAAGTGTTGATTCGCTCCTTCACAGAGGCAGAAATCAAGGGCATGTTGGCAAGCGTCCAAGGAAAGGACTTCATCAGCGTCAGAAACAAAACGATGATTTGTCTGTTCTTTGATACGGGTATGCGGTTGAACGAGGTCATAACAATGTGCGAAGAACAGATTCACGACAACTACATTGTCGTTCATGGCAAGGGAAACAAGGAGCGAGTCGTTCCCCTCTCGCCAGTAATGGCTAAACAGCTCTTCGTGTACAAAAGAGTCAGAGAGCGCTATTTCAATGGCAATTGTATTCCCAAGCCCTTTCTGTTTGTGTCGTATCGTGGGGAAAAGCTGACTGCTGAAGCAATCACGAAGTTCCTCAAGAAAGCAGCAAAAGCGGCTGGCGTTCGTTCTGAGGTGCGAGTTTCGCCTCATACGTGTCGGCACACTTTCGCACACCTTCAGCTCAAGAATGGCCTTGATATTTACAGCCTTTCGCGCTTGATGGGGCATGAACATATCAAAATCACTCAGCGATATCTTGACGGAATCAAGGACGAAGAGATTCTGTTAGCAGCTCAACAAACTGGCGTGCTTTCTCATCTGCGGTGAAGATACAACATCCAATCAAAAAGAGAATAACTTCACACATCTCACCAACATCTTTTGAACATCTTTCATACTCCTCTAGCGCATCTTTGAGCATCTTTCAGCCTTGCGGAAAGGTGCTTTTTCTCTACCTCTCGCGAATGATAAGAAGAACATCTCGCAACTACACATGTACATCTAGAACGACAGATTACAGCGAAGCCTTTAGTATAATGTGTATGTAAGGTGAGGGGAACGAAAGAGCCTCCTCCCCAAGAATAAAGAAGATGCGACCAAGAGTCGCGAGCGAGAAGCTCAGAAAGGAAGTACACCATGTCTAACATCACTATTATTGAGGCTAAGCGTACCATCGAAATCACCAAGGCCTTCGCTCAGAAGTCTGCCAAGTATGGTTCTCCCGAATACCTCGAGCTTCGCGAAGCTCGCCATGATTTCCCCAACTTCAAGGTCGTGACCAAGGTCAGCAAGAGCAACAATGGCGCTTCTAAGGGCATCACCTTCGCCTACATGAAGAGCTACATCGAGAAGCATGATGATGAAGACCATTCCATCATGAAGGTGTTTGAGGAACTGCGCGGTAAGAGCAGTGATGCTGAGAGTGCGATGGCTGAGTCTCTGAGCTACGGTGAAATCAAGGTTTGGTTCTTCGAGCAGTTCCCCGAAATCGAAGGTTTCCACAAGGAGCGTAGCGCTCGCATGGATGCCATCAAGAAGGCTCGCGCAGACAAGCGTGAAGCTGAGAAGCGTGAATCTATGAAGCGTTCTGCCTAATAGATTCAAACATCTTTCTAACATCTCAATACAAATAAAACGACTGATTCAATCAACTCAAGAAGTATAATGTGTATGTAAGGTGAGGGAAACGAAAGAGCCTCACCAAGAGAAGAAAGATTTAGGAGGAAACTAAAATGACTAACTATCTGAAGATTGATGTGAAGAAGATGACCCTCGTGTATGACCGCGCTTTCGCTAAGAACTGCTTCATCGTTGGTACTGCCGAATATGCTCAGCTCCAAGACGCGATGAAGACCTTCCCCAACTTCAAGCTCGAACAGCGCTCCATCAAGAAGAACGCTAAGAAGGAATGCTACAAGGGTCTGAACTACGAGTACATGCGCGAGTATATCACTTGCCATGAGGAGAAGGAAGAGCGCGAGGCTGTCTTGGCTGAGCTTGAAGAGATGATTGTTATCTCCAAGTGCCACAGCGTTGCCTACCGCTACCCCACCATCAAGAAGTGGTTCCTTGAGAAGTATCCCGAAGTCAAGATGTTTGGTCAGACTGCCGAAGAGGCCTCTGAAGAAGTCGAGACCATCGAGAACATGAAGGTCGTTGCCTAATCCAAAAGGAGGAAGAGAAAATGAAAAAGGTTGATGTGAATGCGCGTCTGCGCGAAGTGGAAGAGACTATGGAAGAATGGTGCGTTTCCTCTCATGAGGCCATCTTCAATCTGCTGTTGGATGTCCTTTGGGCGAAAGGAGTCGAGCGGAACCTTGCTTGGGACATGCTCGCTTCGATGACCAACGAGGACAGAAAGAACCTCTACTTGAATCTCGAATATGAGATTTAAGCAAAACACTTACCACTATTTAACATCTTTTAGTGTTAAATGCTCAACTTAAAAGGAGATTACAGACATGCTTGAAGTGAGAAATTATAGGAAGGCTGAATTGGTCGAGATGCTTGGGACTCGCGATAATGAAGGCCTCAAGCGCAAGCTGAAGGGCTATGAGGTCGAGTTTACGACCAAAGGCAGAGGCGAGGATATCGAGTTCAGCATCACCAAGCTTAACGCCCCCTTCAAGGTGTACTGTATTACTGAGCTTGGCCTCAGCGCGACCACTGCCTTCGACAAACTGCTTCTATTCTTGTACTACTTCCTCAATGATGAAGAGTTCTCTTGGTTACCCGATGAGACCATTGAGGCACGATTGGAAGCAGACTTTGGCTCGAAGCGCCCTTCTCGCCAAACTATCGGCGGTTGGAAGAAGAAGCTGTCTGCGAACTACGTACTCGCAGAAACGAGCGACTTCACTTACTACTTCGCCCTTCACAAGACTCAGATTTTGACTGACAAAGCGACCTACTGTAAGGCTTGGCGCGAATACTTCGAGGCCAAGCAAGAAGGTCTGACCTACGAGGATGCCATCTCGATGATGATTTGTAATTATGGCGGTGTTGCGAGGAAACAAGCGGTTACTGCTGTGAATGCCTTCTACTTCAATGAACTCAATAAGTTGGTGACTGAGAGCATGACTCTCCCTAAAAGAGAAATTCAGTCAGAGACTTAACACTATAATTATATATATTATTACTGTTAAGTGTTCGACTTAAAAATAACTCGAGGACTACCGCAAGCCTCCTCCCTCTCATTATTGGCGAGAGGTTCCGCTTCGCGGAACTCTCGCCAAATAGAAAAACGCTCAGAGCGCAGAGGAGCGCCAAGCTCGTCTTCCGAAATTATTTCAGCTCATGGTGGGAAAGTCGCTCACACCTTTTCCATCATCGAAAGCAAAAATAGAATTTTCCCGAAACCATCCCCCCATTCCTCGACAACGAAATTCACTTGGACAAAACTCAAAAAACTCCTATCAAGATTTCGCAAGTATAACAGAGGGGTCAAGGAAAAATCCCCCACTAAATAAAATAAGCACCGCTGACATAGCGATGCGGAAAGGTTGGCTTTATGATTACTAACGATGAATTAAGAGAGGAAGTGCGCATACTCAAGGCAACGCACCGCATCCCCTTTAAGACCTTCGCGCAAGCGAACAATCTGAAGGTCTCCTCCTTCTACAATTGGCTCAGAGGAGACTTCGACTACACAGACAACTCTTGTGAGCTTGTTCACAGCGCTGTGAAGCGGATGAAGGAGGGAAAGGGCAATGCTACAATCTGAGGTCATGCGCATGCTATCCAACAAACAGAAGGAGTATCTGCGCAATTGGAATTTTGATGGGAGTGCTGAGTCTGAGGCGATGTTCAACTATGCGAGCGCTCGCAACGCCATCTATGATTAGGAGATACACAGACAACAGCTCGCAGAGCTTCGAGAAGCCTCGACGGCATCCGCCGACAGCGACAGCTTCTCTGTCAACCTCAAGAGTGAGGTGAAAGTCAAATGACTGACCAAGAGAAAAAGAGAAAGAAGAAAAAAGAGCGCGAGTCTATCATCATGAAGGAGTTTGATAGAATCATTCATGCTTCGTTGAAAAAGTGTATCGACCAAGCGCTCGATGATATTCTCAAGGACTTCAACAAGAAGTGATAGGGTTAGGCGATTCGCCTAGCCCTCCTTTTTTTATTTCTCTTCTGTTGGTTCATCAGCGACATGCTCAATCAAATCAGAAGGTTGGCATTCCAAGAGAGCGCAAAGAGTATCCATTGTTTTCCAAGACACAAGCTCCCCATGTCTAATCTGCTGAAGATAAGACTGCCCAATCAGCTTCTCTGCTCTGATGCGAGGGGTTGGATAACCTTTCTCCTTCAGCCAAGCTAAGACATCGACTTTGTAGCGAATCATAGAAAAAGCCTCCTTTTCCATCGTACTCATTGTAGCATAGAATGACACTAAAATCAAGTGCTAAAAAGTTTGAAAAAACACTAAAAAATAGTGCTAAAACGCTTGACAACACTAGAATCTAGTGCTATTATATACTCGTACCAAGGAACAACACAAACCAAACGAAAGGAAGTAACAAACATGAGCGAGCAGATGATGATTACCAAGATTGAGGAACTGAAGGAGCTTGAGGCCTTCATCGAAGAGCTGAAGGCTGAGGCCGATGGCATCCGCGACTCCATCAAGGAGCAGATGACCGCAGACAACACCGAAGAGATGGCAGTTGGACAGTACATCGTCCGCTTCACCTCTGTTCTCTCTCAGCGCTTCGACTCCACCGCCTTCAAGAAGGTGATGCCCGAAGTCTACAAGGCTTACATCAAGCAAGTCTCTTCCAAGCGCTTCTCCATCGCCTAAGATGGAGAGCGCCTCCTCTTCCTCTCCAAGAGAGGGAGGAAGAGGGGCTTGTTCGTAAAACTCTAGGAATACGAACAGCAAAACTCAGTAAAATCAAGGGTTTCTGAAAAAGGTCTCGTGAATACGAAAAAAGGATGCGCAGAATACGCACTTTAGCTAGGAGGCAACCATGAACAAAAAGACCAAGGCTCTGACTACAGAGCAGTACAAGGACATCATTACTACTCTGCGCGAGGGCTTCGGTGGATGTAGACCCAATGACCGAATCGCGACCGCTTTGGTCTTGGAAGGAAACCTTGGACTTCGCATCAGCGATATTCTTCGACTTCGTCTCTGCGACATTGTGCGAGATGGAGACCGCTACCGCCTAGAGATTACTGAGCAGAAGACTCAGAAGCAACGCATCTTCACAGTTCCGCTTCTGATTCGTCAGTACATTGAGAACTACTGCTTGAGGAACGGCATTCGCCCCAACGACATCATCTTTCCGATTTCTGAAAGAGCCATTCAGAAACAGCTCGCTCTTGTTTGTGATTGGTTGGGGTATGAAGGCATCAGCACTCACAGTTTCCGCAAGTGGTACGCGACTGAAATCTACAAAGATAGCGGTTACGACATCGCGCTTGTTCAGAGGCTCCTTCAGCACAGTTCTGCGAGCGTAACTCAGCGCTACATTGGCATTGAGCCTCAGCGCATCGAGAGCGCCATTCAGAGCCACGCTGTACTTATATAAAAAAGGGAAAGCCTTTTCGGCTTTCCCTTTTCAAGTTAAAAGTCACCAGTTGCCAACGCTATTGTAAATGCTTCCAAAAATTCTTCTTTATTACTACATTGCTCTAACATAGCTTTAATTGACTCAGTAGCATTAGGTGGAATAAAACCAATTGCGGAAAGTTCATCACAGAATGAATCAACAGAGGATGTGTCTGCTGTTAATCCAAGCGTTTCAGCCACATAATTCAGCCAAGAAGAGTCGTCATGTTTCATATCATATGTTGTAGGTTGAAGCCCATCAATATCAATACACCTTGAATAAAATGTAGGCATGCTATCGTTCTTTTCATCAACCGAGAATAGAGTAGCATACACGCGAACAGTATCACCAATTAGCGGTTTTTCGGTTGTAGCGCCCTTGATAGGAATATAGATTACATTCACTGGGATGTGTACTGTTTCTGATACAGAGTAGTCAATTTTTAACAAAGAAGAGTGATTGATAGTTGAAACTTCACTTGTTTCAACGATACTGCCACAGAACGTAAACTCATTACCAATTGCTTGTTGAACATTACGCATTGTTTGATTGTAGACAAACTCAACATAAGATTGCTTGTCGCAGAGAGGGCAAGCAATGCTATGAGTACCTAAACAATCATCACATACAAGAGCACTACCGCATTTTTCACAACGTCTATAATCGGGAGTTCCTTTGCCCGAACCAATGCACGAGGAACAAAGCATAAGTGTTCCCATTATGTTTTGCTTTCCTGTTCCTCTACATGTTGAGCAGATACCAGAATATCCAGTCCAAGAATAATCCATGCATGTGAGACAAAAGTTACCCTTGGTACAATCATTTTCGGGGCACTCAAATACTTTAGTGCCATGACATAAAAGACATTCGTTACTTTCTTCCGCTAAGACGGTTGATACAGTAGAAAACACTATGAGTAACGACATGACAAGTCCAAGAATCTTACGCATGGTAGAATACCTCCCTTATGTTGTTCACCACTTTTCTTTGATGCAAGTCAAGTTTGTATCAAAAGGGAAATGTGATCCAACCTATTATAACATAAATTCTTGGATGTAGCAATGAAATACAACATATATTTTTGCACATCTACAATGATTGAAACCCCTATGATAATTAGGGGTGATTGAGATGGATGAAAACTTCATTCGTGAGAGAATAACGCAACTGCGATTGAAAAAAGGCGTATCTGAATATCAAATGAGCTATGACCTTGGTCACAGCAGAGGTTATGTGTACAACATATCTTCGGGTAAGGCACTTCCTCCTCTCAAAGAGTTTCTTGCGATTTGCGACTACTTTCAACTCACACCACAGCAGTTTTTCGATGAGAGTACTGATAATCCCGAACTTATACAAAAGGCTATTTCGGGATTGAAAGAGCTTAGTGAAGAAGATTTGCTGATGCTGTTGGGATTCATCAACAGACTGAAAAAATGAGAGTTAAATATCGAGTTTTTATGTGAATGCGTAGCAAACGAGAAGAAGGTCAGTCGTTCTATTGGCTTCTTCTCTTTTTTGTGGTAAAATACGAACCAAGAGAGAAAGGAGTTGAAGCAGATGCCAAGCAACGAGGATATCAAGAAAGTCTATCGTGACTCAGAAAAGAACTTGCCCTCGCGCAAGTGTCATCGAGGCAAACAGCCCAATCAGAAACTCAAGCCCTACATCGTGCTTCAGTACCTCCTCAAGTACACCGATGCCGACCATGTAGCTTCTGCCTTCGACATTATCGCTTTTCTCCAAGAGAGAGGTATTGATTCAGATAGGCGCTCCATCTACAACGATGTGAAGGAAATCAACTATGTCTATTGGTTGATGGAGAATGAAGGAGACATCGAGGAGGCTAAGGAAGTCATCAAGGGCGATGAGTTTGGCGATGAGAAGCTCATCCTCTACGACAACAAGAAGAAAGGCTTCTACGCTCGCCCCACAAAGTACGAGTTGTCTGATATCGCTCTCTTGGCTGAATGCGTTTACGCTACGAAGTTCATTTCGGGAGCAGATGAAGCACGTTTGATTGGGGTCATTGGCGACCTCGTGAGCGAGCATCAGTCTGAGCAGATACTTCATCAGACCTTCACTGTTGGCAGAGTGAAGAGCGCAAACAAGCACACTCTGAAGAATGTCTACACCATCAACTACGCGATGAGTACAGAGTTCGAGGGCGAGAAGCACGAACCGCAAAAGGTCTCCTTCTCTTATCTCACCCATGAAGTTGGCGATGTTGAGAAGCTCTCAGAGCGCAAGAAGAAGTACATCGTTAGCCCTTATCAGCTCATCATCAACGATGGCAACTATTATCTCTTGGCCTTCGATGATGACAAAAAGGCGATGCGCACTTATCGCGTTGACCGCATGAAGAGCGTGAGCATTGTTGACGAACCTCGCGAGGGCGCGAAGGAATTCAAGGCCATCGACATGAAGACATACACTCAGCGCGTCTTCTCCATGTTTGGCGGTGAGCTGAAGCGCATCACGCTCAAGTGTATCAATCCGCTCTTGGACACGATGATTGACCGCTTCGGTACAAAGAACGCTCAATACACGCGAGCCGATGCCTCTCACTTCAGAGTGACTGTCGAAGTCGAAGTAAGCGAGCAGTTCTTCTCTTGGGTCTGTGGTTTCGGTAAGCGCGTGAAGATAGAGACTCCCGAAGTCGCGGAACAGTACAAAGCATTTCTAGCCAAGATTGGCGAGATGTACTAAAAGAGGCGAGAGGATGCGGTTCCTCTCGCCTTCACGCTCTCTTGGTCTAGTCAAAATTTTCCCTCCACCTCGTCTCGGTGTTCTCAGAGACGAGAGCATTTGTAGATAATTGATAGAGCAGAAGTCAAAGAAAGCTGTATCATAGTTGTACCAAGGATGAGAAAAAGATGTTCAAAAGATGTTATTAAGATGCGTATTTTTGCTCAAGTTAGTTCCTTGACAGCCAAGAAAAGGTGTGTTACTATGAACTCGGGCACGAAATAATCCATCTTGTTGGTGGTACGATAGTTTTTCTGCTCGTTGGGTCTTTTAAGACTATAGGGCTTCAAAACTCAGTAAAGAAGCCACTTTCTCGAGAATGTTATAGTCTGATTAGTTGTTGCTCTGCTTGATGTCATCGCTAACCTCTTTTGTCTGTCATTCGCTTCAGAAGCCTTGTAGAGACTGCGTTTTGACGAAGGGCAAGGAGAAGGGGCAAGGTGGCGCTGTGGGGGGACAACGAGAACAGCTACACCTCCCAGATGGTCCGCACCATCAAGTACTTCGCTGAGCTGTAATTCAGTAGAATCAAGGCTTTGCGGGGACTGAGGCAACATTATCACTGCTCCTGAGTGGTGAAAATGTTGATTGACTGCCATAGTCTCAATCGCTCCACTTTCTCTTGGAAACAGGAGAAAGTGGGGTTTTTTGTGTTTTTGAAGCATGCCATCAAGGAGTATGAGTTCGACTGTAAAGCAAGGAAACTGGGTGTAAACACTATTCAGGGCTACATGCGAATGCTTCGCTATCTAATGGACTACCTGGATAAGGAATATGACATCACTCAAATTGAAGATGTGAAACCATTCCACATCAAGCACTTCCTCCTGCTCAAACAGGAAGAAGGTAAGAAACCTCAATATATCCCTCCATATGGGGGAGGTGGGCATCAGCCCACACTCCCCAGTATCAGATTGACTGCCTTCTCTGCCTTACCAGAGGCATTGACAATGAATCGCTTGTCATCTTTGAGAACCCTCAGCCAGTTCTGGATATGGATTGAGACACATCAGGTATCACGACTTGAGACATAGCTGTGCCTCGTTACTTCTGGCAAACGGTGTTCCCATGAAGCAGATTCAGGAATGGCTTGGTCACAGCGACTTCTCAACCACGGCAAACATTTACGCACATCTGGATTATAGCTCGAAGCTGACTTCGGCAGACGCGATGCTCAATGGTTTGGGACTTGCTCCGAACTAAAAAGAAAAGCCAGCAGCCGGGAAAACCGGCTACTGGCGGACATTCTGGCTTGAAACCATTGGATTGATACAATGTGACCATGGTCACACTTTTTCGGCGAATGTGACCAATGTCCTCCTTGGTCACATCGGTTTAGCTTTGGTCACACCTGCTTGGTTTGGTCACAAAGCTGCTTTTCTGAAAAGCCCTTGACTTGTGTCTCGTTTTATGGCGTATCTTCTGCTGTCGAAATCTGCACCAGGAGGATACATCCATGATGACGAAACAGCAGAAAGCCACAGTTGAACTTTTGCGCAAGGAAGGCATGACGTACCGTGAGATCGGAGAGAAAATCGGGGTGTCAACAGCCGTGGTCAAAATGTATTTCTACAGACAGCAGCACCAACTGTTGAAGCCACCGCTGTGCGATCAATGCCATAAACCAATTAATGCCACTGTTTTCAGGAAGAACCGCAGATTCTGTTCACCGGAGTGCAAAGCTAAATGGTGGAGTTTGCACACTGCAGCTGAGAGAGCAAAAACAGCTAAAGATGCCGGCGCATTTCTCAAATCCGTTACTGAACCGACTTTCTGCAGCGTTGAAGTGCTCGTCTCCGGCAAGAATAACCTTGGCGATGGTATAACCGGGTATATCGCCAGCATGGCTATTGCCGGGGTTATGCTGAACCGGAAGATCATCAGTAAACAGGAATTCTTTGATCTTGAGAAACAATTGCTGGAAAAATACGGCCTTCCCGAAAACAGCATCTACAGGGATTATAGAATTGTCAAGGTTCCGCATACGTCAGGAGATAAGTCCTGATCAAAACGTTTTAATACGCTTTATGTCCGAGCTGGATCCGAAATACGCCTCCGTCATCCTTCGACGCTACGTTGAAGATTTCGGCAACGCGGATCAGGTGTATGTGGAACGCGGCGGAAAGACGCTGCCCTACGCCGATCTTGTGAAAGAGGTGGAGACCCGTGAGTGAAAACAGACAGCTGGCCCTCGGCAGCCTCTTCGACGGCTCCGGGGGTTTCCCTTTGGGCGGGATACTTGCGGGGATCGCCCCGCTGTGGGCGTCCGAAGTGG
>ERZ791859.1359-NODE-1359-length-11204-cov-4.086914_pt1 | contig 11204 bp, 10 predicted proteins | sample MGYA00509943_ERZ791859 | MGnify/ENA primary metagenome ERZ791859 (study PRJEB30046, sample SAMN00792065) | human gut metagenome | study: EMG produced TPA metagenomics assembly of the A metagenome-wide association study of gut microbiota in type 2... | reverse complement strand
CAGTTTTCGCAAAAAAGCCGAACATAACAAATCACAAAAAGGATGATTGACTTTTGCTCAAGAAAAAAATTGCCGAACTTTTTGAAAAAATCAAGAAAACAAAAACATCTACTAAAATTATGATACTGCTTCCTGCCATATCGGTGCTGATATGTGGTACAGCACCATCCATTCCGGGGCTTTGGGAAAACAGGATAGCATTTCATGCAGTGTCGGTGTTTGCTTTATCTTTGATAGTTTTATTTATGATTTTGTTAAGTATAAAAGTCAAAAAGCAGCCATGGCACGGTATACTGTGTTTTTTCACAATATGTATCGGCGTTTTGTTCTATATAATATTTATAGGGTTCACAGCACTTTTAGATAACAGCACTCTTTCATAATGAATATTTAAAATTAGGTGTATGCAAAAACATTTGGAGTAAAAAAATGATGACGGATTATAAAGAATTGTATCTTTTATATTGTGCAAATTTATGTGCAGATTCAAATGATTACACTACAAAAGAAGGTGTTAAGCGGCATAATGCCGCAATGAAGCAACTGAGTAAATTGTTTCATCAAATCGAAGATGAGCCGGACAAATCATTTTTGTTAGAATTATTAGCGACGGGAAATGACCAAACCAAAGCTCTTGTCGCAGCGCACTGTTTAGGATTCGGCGTATATGTTTCAGAAGCCAAAAAAGCTTTGTCATCATTAGCAAAAAATAAGACTAACCCCATTTTAGCTTTTGAAGCGCAGACAACATTAGATGTTTGGAAACGGCAAGGCTATTTAAAGTTTTAATACAATGTACCGGCAAACATCACCTAATGTCGATTCAGAGTCATTTGGTGCAGGACTCGTATCTATGATAAAACCTGCACAGCGGGAGGAGATAGATTATGAAAACAGCAATAAAACATATTTGTAACGCGGGTCTTTTCTATACACGTCTGAAAAAACACTTCTGTCCTAAATGCGGGAGGAAGTTAGAATTACGGTATATAAGCAAGACCGTAAGCTCTAATTCTTTGGAAGCAAAAAATTATGATTTTTCTGTCGGCGATACATTTTTAAGGGGCGATGTTGAATTTAGAACAACATATTTTCACTGCCCCAACTGCCAGCTTGACATTTCAATTAAAGAAATGAAGAAATATGAAAAGCTATTCTAAAAGAACAACAAATGAATGCCGTGACGCCAACGGCGTCGCAGAAACAACCATGTTTATTATACGGGAAAGGATATCAATGAATAAGAAGTACAAAAGGGATCCAAAAAGTTTGGCTCTGCTGCTATCGATATGTCTTGCAATTCTTCTTATCGCAATCGCAGTGATAATCAGGTTTTATTCAATACGCGTACTGCTGACGGCGCTGGTATGCGCAATAATCCCGTTTGCTTTTATAACGATTTATACGATAATGGGCGCAGGAGATTATATTGAAATCCACGACGATTTTTTCGTTTTTAAACAGGGACGCTATTCTCCCCGAAAAGTTTATTGGAAAGAGATTTCCGGTCTCGCTTTTTCGGGAAACAAACACTTCCTGCCATTCAGCGTAATGAATGTATTCGAGGAAACCGGCAATATGAAGCCGCAGACTATCGTGTTATTGGATTCAACATACGAACAATACAAGAAAATGTGGGAAGATATGATTTTGTCTTATACAAAATCGCAGCCCGAGTCTCACAATATCGATGCAAAATTCGGGGAGTTTTTAAACTTATAAAAAAACAGCAACCGGAGTTGTATCTGCCGTAAAAAGTTTTTAACAAAGGGATTGATGAAATGGATAATCAAAAAAAGCTTATAAGATTTTTTCCTTTTGCTTTGACTCGAATTGAAAGACTGAGAGATTATCTGAACAGAATGTATGAATACGGATATCAGATAGTCAAAATAAAATTCGGATGCACACTGATTTTTCAAAAAGCAGCTGCCAAAGAAGACTTTAAGTATTTTATACTTACAAGACATTTCTACAGCAAGGCTCGAGTAAAAAAATGGGACGATGTAGATCTGTTGGAAAATATAAGTCCACGATTTCATAAAGGCAACGGCGAGCAATTTCATGTGTATGTATGGCTGTCAAGTGCCATGTATTATATTTATCTAACCCGTCATATCCCCGAAGCGGACTACGAAAAAATAATTGCATACAGAAAAAAGCATCTTTTCAAAGCGACTGCAATGAAGATAGGCTTTTGGTTGCTTCTGATTGCACTGCTTATATATAATATTTATATCTGCTGTGTGTAATTAAAAGTATTTGGGACTTTAATGTGTGCCACAATAGCCCTCTGTGGTTTAGTCGTTAGTCTTATCAAGTATTCTGTTATTTGCTTTTCAAAATAAAGTACAAAAAGGAGAAATATATGATTGAATTCAACGGATATCTTACTGGAGCATCAGAAAAATTCTTTTTCAAGAAGTATGTTGCTTATATGCAAAACGCATTTATTTTTGGTTTGGTAATGGTGTTGCCCTTGATCTTTATGCTGATGAGATTTTTTCAGACATTTTCAATATTTTACGGATATTGTGCGGTTTTTGCATATGCCATGATAGCGGTTCGCATTAAAACCCCAAAGGGAAGAAAAGAAATAACTCCTAAAAGAATATATGTTATAGATAATAATCTCATTTGTATTTCCGATAAACAAAGCGAGAGCAGAGGTGTCGAATTAGTAAAAACAGCTTATGATTACGGGGAGTTCTACTTTTTATCATTTCCGATGGGGAAGAAAAGCGGAAACTTTGTTTGTCAAAAAGATTTGCTCACACAAGGAACTCTCGAAGAATTTGAAAAACTGTTTGGCGGCAAAATAGTAAGAAAATATTAAAATTTACTGCGGCCGGGAAATTTGATTGTTTGCAACAAATTGAAACAACCATAAAACTATCCCCAAAAAATTAAATGTTTTTGGGGGTTAGTTTATTTGTCAATTGTTATTTACCGCGATTTTCAGCCTATCCAAATTCAGAAAGTCCGGGGCTTTTAAAGGCTCAAAATAAAAATACGAAAAACTTCAATTTTTTCTTGACAAATCCGAGTCTCTTTGCTATAATCTCTCTTGCAGTTGCGGATGTAGCTCATCCGGTAGAGCGCCACCTTGCCAAGGTGGAGGTAGCGAGTTCGAGCCTCGTCATCCGCTCCATAAACAGTCTTTGTCTTTGACAAAGGCTGTTTTTATTTTTATCAAAGCCGCAGTACAACAAGCAAAATAAAAAAAGAAAAAGCACCTGCAAAAGCAAGTGCCTTTTCTGGAGCTACTGGCCGGACTCGAACCGGCGACCTGCTGATTACGAATCAGCTGCTCTACCAACTGAGCCACAGTAGCAGAAAAATCAACAGCTCATATATTATAAGCGAGACTTCGCTTTTTTGCAAGAGCTTTTTCCAATTTTGTTGACCGTCGGAAAAATATTTTCACGCCGCGCGTCCGCCGCTCTTGCTTCCGGCTTTCTTCTGTGTTATAATATCCGCACATCCGCCCGTAGCGAAGCTGGATATCGCAGCAGATTCCGATTCTGAAGGCCGGGGGTTCGAATCCCTCCGGGCGGGCCAAAAAACGGCAAGCATTCAATGCTTGCCGTTTTTACTTCTTCACTCTTACCTCTTCACTTTTCACTGATATTCTTCAAATAACAGCTCCGGCGGCAGGGACTTTTCCCCGCCGCCGGTCGTTTTATTTATTTCACGAATGCCGAATATATCGTGTTTATCGTGCGCTCATAGTCGCGCTCCGCGACGGCGATGACGATGTTTATCTCGCTCGAGCCCTGGTCGATCATCTTTATGTTGATGTTCTCCTTGGCGAGGCTCGAGAATATCGTGCCCGCAACGCCGCGCGTGGACTTCATCGAGCGTCCGACGACCGCGATGAGTGCGATGCCGTTCTCGACCGTCACGCTGCTCGCCGAAGTGACTTTCTTTATATCGTAAACTATATCGTCCGTCTCGTCGCCGAGGCTCGTAGTCTCAACAACGATGCTGAAGTTGTCGATTCCCGAGGGGATATGCTCGAAATTCACGCCGTGCTCCTCGAGCACCTCGAGCATCTTGCGCACCGCTCCGCACTCGTCATGGATGCGGTATTTTTCAATGTTTATCGAAGAGAAGCCCTTGCGCCCCGCCACGCCGGTGACGGTGTTCTCGGCGGGCTCGTCAGTGTCGGCAAGGATAAGCGTGCCGGCGTCCTCCGGGGAGTTGGTGTTCTTTATTCTGATCGGAATTTTCTTCTGCATGACGGGGAATATCGCGTCCTCGTGAATAACAGTCGCGCCCATATACGAAAGCTCGCGCAGCTCCCTGTATGTAACAGTCTTCATGACCTGCGGATCATCAACGACGCGCGGGTCGGCGATGAGGAAGCCCGAGACATCCGTCCAGTTCTCGTAGAGATCGGCATCAGCCGCTGCCGCGACTATAGAACCTGTTATATCCGAACCGCCGCGAGAAAATGTGCGGATAGTATCATTGGGCATCGAGCCGTAGAAGCCGGGAATGACTGCGTACTCAGTATAGCTCAGGCGCTCGCGCAGAATGGGTATCGTACGCTTTGCGTCGTATTTGCCGCTCTCGTCGAAGAATATAACATCGGCGGCATCTATAAACGCGAAGCCGAGCAGCTTTGCAACTATCTTGCCGTTGAGATACTCGCCTCTCGATGCGGCATAGTCGCGGCCGGCGCGCCCGATAAAATTGAGGCGTATATGCTCAAAATCATCTTCGAGAGACATATCGAGCCCGAGTCCGGAAATTATATCATTGTAGCGGTTCTTTATCTTCTGGAATATCTCTTCAAAATTGCCGCCTCTCGATGCGGAATCGTAGCAGGCATAGAACATATCGGTAACTTTTGTATCTCCGCTGAAACGCTTGCCGGGCGCAGACGGCACGACATAGCGGCGGTCGGGATCTGATCTGATTATATCGGCGACTTTGAGAAACTGCTTCGCCTCTGCGAGCGAAGTTCCGCCGAACTTGACGACTTTTGTCATAAGGCTCTCCCCTTTTAAAATTGAAGATACTTTATTATACTAAAATGCCGATAAATTGTTACTCTTAAAAAGAAAAATAGCCATATCCGCGCCGATTTCGGAACAAAAGACAAAAAAAGGCAGGCTTTCGCGGCATTTATCTGCAGTTTTGAGGTCAATTCAGCCGTTTTAGTGAATAGGATATAGACACCCGCACAAATTACAAATCCATAACAGAGTGTAACAGTAGGTTACAGTTTGCGCGCTTTTGTTGCAAAGTTCGACATTTTATACTATAATATCAGCTGTTCTCAGCTGTTCGTAAGTTTTTACGGAAAGGAAAAACGATATGAAAAAATTATTTCGCCGTCTCGCGGCTCTGATGTGCACCGTGCTGTTTATTTTCGGCGCGGCGGGCTGTGCGGTCAAAAGCGATAAACAGAAAGAGGAGCTGAGTCTCAAGTTCCAGCACACCGCCCAGGACAGGGAGGTCGGTGAGACACAGTCGATGATAACATACGAAAATCACTACGCCTATGGCATTCACTACCCCGCGATAGGCGTTGAGGCGATAGACAGCCGGATAAAAGCGGCGGCGCAGGAGATAGCCGACAGGTTTGTCAAAGAAGTGCCGAGCTCGAAGCCCAAGGGCGAACTGCCGACGCTGAGCGCCGACTACAAGAGCTATCTTGTGACGGACAACGGCAAGAACAAATATGTCAGCATCGTGTTCGAGATAAAGACCGACATTCCAGACAAGAGCATCAAGACGGACAGCATAGAGACGCTCGTCTTTGATATCCCATCCGGCAAGCAGCTGAGCGCGGACGATATTTTTTCTGACGGCTACGAGAAAATCGCCAGCACGCGGGTTGTATCCTATTTCACCGCCAACCGCCTGTTCAATGCGGGCGTAGGCTCGGATAAGTTCAAGCAGAACACCTCAGCCGACAAGAAGAACTTCACAAAATTCTCGATAAGCTCCGACAGCTTGACATTCTATTTTGACTCCGGCGTTCTCTTCGACGAAGACAAAGGCTGCGTTGAAGCTGTATTCCAGCTCAATGATATAAAGCCTATATTCTCGACCGAAGCTGCAAAGGTTCTGCTCGGCGCAGAGGCAGTCACAGAAACCACACAGCAAAGTTCAACCAAACCCGAGAGCACAACGCAGCACAAAAAGCCGAATCTCCCCGCGGGGGTCAAATATATCGCGTTCACATTCGACGATGGTCCGAGCAAGATTGCGACAAACAGAATTCTCGACACGCTCCAGAAATACAACGGCAAGGCGACGTTCTTCGTCCTCGGCACGCGCGTCGGAAGCTACTCGGCGGAGGTCAAGCGCGCCTACTCCATGGGATGCGAAATAGGCAGCCACTCATGGAGCCACGCGAATCTCAGAAAGATAAGCGCGCAGGAGCGCAAGAAGGAGATAAACAAGACGAACGCCATAGTCAAAGAGGTCATCGGCGTTGAGCCGACTCTGTTCAGAGTCCCCTACGGCGACTACAAGGGAATTCAGAAGGACTTCGACCTCCCGCTCATCCAGTGGTGCATTGACACCGAGGACTGGAAATATAAGGACAGGCAGGGGTCGGGCAGAACCGAGGCTCAGCGCAACGCGGACATGCAGAAGATAATTTCCTCCGTTGTCGACCACGCGACCGGCGGCGAGATAGTCCTCATGCACGATCTCTACGACATGACCGCCGACGCATTCGAGCAGATAGCCGCCGAGCTGCACGCAGAGGGATTTGAGTTCGTCACCGTCCATGAGCTCTACAGCATCTACGGCAAGACGCTCGAACCCGGAAAAGTCTACTTCTCGCCCAAGCAGTAACTAAAGCAAAAAATTCAAAGCCAAGCTGTGTTTTGCAGCTTGGCTTTTTTGTTTGGGGTTATTATAAATTGAGATTTACAGCATCGGCGCACTTGTCATTGGCGGAATCTGTAACGCCCCTGCTTTCTCCATCACATAAACGTAAAAACAGCCGCAGCAGTTTAAATTGTTGCGGCTGCATAATTACAAATTTCATTTCTCACAGCACATAGAGCACTATGCAGAAGAAGTGCGCGAGGCTGCCGAGGATAACAAAGATATGGAAAACCGAGTGCATATATCTATGCTTTATCCCGAGCCCGTAGAGTATCGCGCCGAATGTGTAGAGCAGACCGCCTGCGACGAGCAGGAGGAATCCGCCGAGCCCCAGCGCATGATATGTCGGCACGACGGCGAAGATTATGCACCAGCCCATGCCCATGTAGCATATCATCGAGAATACGCGGAATTTTTTGAGATCTATCGCCGTTAGCGTTATCGCCACCGCCGCGAGAGCCCAGACGATGCCGAACACCGTCCAGCCGACTGCTTTGTTGACTTTTGTCAATCCGCAGACCGCGATTGGCGTGTATGTTCCGACTATCAGAAAATATACCGTACAGTGGTCGATGACCTGCAGGACTTTCTTCGCGTAGCTGCGCGGCACGCCGTGATAGACGCTCGACATGGTGTAGAGCATTATCATCGACAGCCCGTAGACTATCGAGGTTATGACTCCCGATATGCTCCCGTGGAGCGCCGCGACCGTCACGCAGGCGACAAGTATGACTACCGCCAGTCCGCCGCCGACTATGTGCGTGACCATGTTGAATATCTCTTCTCCCCGTGTGTAGTCGGGTAGCTGCCTGTCTTTCAGCTGTGTTCTTTTCATAAAAACTGTCCTCCGAGTACAAAAATGTACTTTAGTACAATTATATCACCCAAAGTCCATTTTTATACTCTAAGGAGAATCAAAACTTAAATTTTCTGTGAATTATCCGACATTTTTGCAACTTATGATGCAATTCCGGCTTTCTTCAGATTTTCGAGATGTTCCTCATATGTGTCGGCATAGTAGTATTTTGCACTCGAGTCGTGGCAAAAATAGCGATAAGATACATCCGCCGGATCGAGTGCCGCATTTATCGTCCGCGCGCCGGGGTTGCATATCGGACCTGCGGGCAGACCCTTGCATTTGTACATATTATACAGGCTGTTGTAGCGGTTGACGTCGCCGGAGATATAGGGTTTGACGCTGCGCTCGATATAGTAGATGCCCGAGTCCATTTGCAGCTGCATACCCGCCTTGAGGCGGTTGTATATGACGGCGGCTATCTTTCTGACTTCGTTGGGGTTCGCGCCCTCTTTTTCGATTATCGACGCGACGGTCAGCACCTGATCCATCGAATAGCCCATGGCGTGGGCTTTTGCCCTGTCCTGCGAGGTTATGTATTTTTCGCCCACGCGCAGGAAACGCCCTATCGCGTCCTGCGGCTTCTCGTTTTTATAGAAGTCATAGGTATTCGGAAAGAGATATCCTTCGAGCTTGAATGCTCTTGTGTTCGACGGTCTTGCGGCGATAAGCGGATAGTAGCTGTAGTCGTAGCTCTCGGCGGTCTTCATCAAATCGTTAAACGAACACACGCCGTTTGCCTCGAGCTTTTTGAATATCTGAGTCAGGGTCATGCCCTCGGTTATCGTGACGCGCACGGTTTCGCGCTGACCCGAGCCGCCATCCGGGCTCTCCGGCTCCTGAGCATTGTCTCCGCCCGCCGCGGGTTGATTTTTCGTCTCGCCATTTTGTGCGATCGTGCCGCCGTCGTTTGAAATAACGGTCTTTGCCGTTGTGCCGTCGGCGGATATAACAGTGACCTGCGTGTCCGACTCCGCGCCTGAGGTAGTCTCGTCATCGGCACTCTTCGAGCACGCCGCGCAGGACATTGCGAGCAGCAGCGCAAGAGCCGCGCAGAATATATTTCTGAGCTTTTTCATTTCAACATCTCCCATATAGGTTTCGACAAGATTATAGTATATCCGTCTGGTGTTGTCAAACCGCGCGGTAAGTGCTATAATACGGCGGTATGTGTCTTTTGGGGGAATAAAAATGTTGGTACGCGACAAGAAATTTTACCGCGACTTCTTCACGATGACCATGACGATAGCGCTCCAGAATCTTATCGTCTACGGCGTCAATCTCGCGGATAATATCATGCTCGGAGCTTACAGCGAGACGGCGCTCAGCGGCGTTGCGATAGCGAATCAGGTGCAGTTTCTTCTGCAGATGGTCGTCACGGGCACCGCGTCCGGAATGGGCGTTATCATCTCGCAGTACTGGGGCAAACGTCAAACCGAGCCGATAAGGCACGTGTTCGCGGTCGGCTTCTGGATAAGCTTATTGCTCAGCGCGATTATGTCCGCGATAGTCTGGTTCGTGCCCTATGGGGTCATGGGATTGCTGACAAACGAGCAGAGCATCATTCCGGCTGGCGTGGAATACCTGAAAATAATGGTATTTTCATATCTGATGTTCTCGATTTCAAACTCTCTGCTCGGAGTCATGCGCAGCGTCGAGACGGTAAGAATAGGCTTCTACATCTCGCTCTCGACCCTGCTTATAAATATCTGCCTCAACTATACTCTCATCTACGGCCACTTCGGCGCGCCCGAGCTTGGAGTGAAGGGCGCTGCATATGCGACGCTGACTTCGAGGGCAGTCGAGTTTATCGCGAGCATAATCTATTGCAGATTCATCGACAAGAAGCTAAAACTCAGAATCAAAGATGTCTTCGCGCTCGAGCGCAGTTATATAGCCGACTTCATGAAATCGGGCGTGCCGCTTCTGCTCTCGAATGTCTCCTGGGGCGTTGCGATGTCCGTTCAGGCGGCGATACTCGGCAGGCTCGGAGCCTCCGGCATCGCGGCGTCAAGCATAGCGCAGACGCTGTTCCAGTGCACCTCAGTCATTGCCTATGCGACAGGTGACGCGGCGCGCGTCATGACGGGCATGGCGGTCGGCGAGGGAGACATGAAAAAGGTCAAGAGCGGCGCAAAGACCATGCAGCTGATGTTTTTAATTATCGGTGTGCTGACTTCATTTGTGCTGTTTTTAGTCCGAAAGCCGATAATCTCGGTCTATAACGCCTCGGTTGAGACGGCGGAGCTTGCAAATATATTCGTGCTAATCCTCTGCGTCACGGCGATAGGCACAGCGTATGAAATGCCGTGCCTCACGGGCATAGTCTCGGGCGGCGGAGATACGAATTTCGTCTTTTTCAACGATATTGTCTTCATGTGGTGCATCGTGCTCCCGCTCTCCGCGCTCTCGGCGTTTTATTTCAAGTTTCCGCCCGCGGTCACTTTCGCCCTGCTCAAGGCGGATCAGATACTCAAATGCTTCGTGGCGATAGTCAAAGTCAACCGCTTCAAGTGGGTCAGAGTATTGACAAGATAAAATCAGCCCTATATTCAGAGAAGTTAATAAAACAGTTAAACCGACCTATAGCTTCATAGGTCGGTTTTATGTTATTACAGGATGTATAGAAGTAAGCCGTTTATCTGTGCGGCAAGCAGAATTTTTTCAGTCCGTATTAATCCAGTATCTTTTCATCCGGCATCCGCCTGTTTCGATGTACTTTTCAAAAACTCCGCCATTGGCAAGTATCGTTTTTTCACTTGCCGTATTTGTTTCATCGCACACCACAAGAAGTTTCGATATCCCCATTATTTTGGCATTTTGAATATTTAATCCGAGCATCTCCTTTGCGTAACCTTTTCCGCGCTCGGATGGTCTTACTGAATATCCGCAATGACCGCCCCATGTCCCGAGAATCGGATGATCGATGTGATGGCGCAAGTCGATCACGCCGACAAGTTTATTGTCGCTTTCTCTGATAGCGAAATAGGTTGTTGACGAAACAGGCGTTCCCGCTTGTTCACATGTCTCTTCGCTTTTTCTGAGATTACATATATCGATCCATTCTTTCACATTATTGCAGTCCCTCAGACCCATGCATCCCGCAAATTGATCCTTATTATCTCTATCGCAGACTAGTACCTCATTCTTGAACTGTTCCAATTCGTCTATATATTTTTCATTTGCCTCTGTCAGAAACAGCATGGGGCTCTCCTTTGAAAAAATAGAATTTAATAAATTGGGATTTGCCTATCACTTGAGCCATAGCGAAGTAAAAGTGCGTGGCTCAACCAATTTTTATAATCAGGCTTATAATAGCCGTGCCGCAGCAGTAATAGCTAACTGAGGAGAGTGAGGGAACGGCTTGCGAAGCAAGACGCACGAGCACGCATTCGTTCAAGCTCCGGCGCGTTTGCGTGCGAATGTGCCGAGCAACTTATTGAGAGCCGCAAGCTAAGTACTGCGGTACGGCGTTCGCGCGGGGGGTACAGGG
>ERZ791859.1358-NODE-1358-length-11209-cov-3.383629_pt1 | contig 11209 bp, 8 predicted proteins | sample MGYA00509943_ERZ791859 | MGnify/ENA primary metagenome ERZ791859 (study PRJEB30046, sample SAMN00792065) | human gut metagenome | study: EMG produced TPA metagenomics assembly of the A metagenome-wide association study of gut microbiota in type 2... | reverse complement strand
GAAAATCCTCTGTGGAATCACCACTTTTTCACCACACTGGAAACAGAATTTAGCATCCTTCGACAGACTCGTTCCACACTTGACACAGGTAATATTTCCACCTTGCGCCTGCGGCTGTACTGCTGGCTGCGACTGTGTTGCTGCAATATCTGGCTGCATTGCTGCTGTCCCTGTCTGCGCTGCTGTTACCGGCTGTGCCTGAACTGCTGCATCCATATTGTTTTTCATCATGTCACCCATGGAAAACGCCAGTGGAATCTGTGCCATCATATTCGCCGGATTCGCTGCAAAGCCTTCATTCTGTGCAAATGTTCTGCTTACATCAAACTGCTGCTCCTGTTGCCAGGTATATCCCTGCAGTTCTCTCGCTTTGGCAAGTCCTTCTGCTTCAATTACGGTAGCATCACGATTTCCCATTGCTTCAAACCGCTTCTGTGCCATGCTGTTATCTAATTTTTTAAGTTCTTCCAAATCGTCCGGCTTAATGGTAACTGCAGACACAAAGAAATTTAAAATCCGGATGCCATAGCCTTCAAGGTCGCTTTCCACCTGACCGGCAACGTTTTCGGAAATTTCATTCAAATGCTGGTTGAAAACATTGTAGCTATATTTGCTGAGTTCTACTGCAATGCAATTTTTTACTCTTGTAACTAAAAGGTCTTTAAAAAATTTCTGAATATCTTTGGTGGTCATTGCTTTTTCGGTACCAACCAGATTAATCAGAAGCTTTCTTCCATCCTCTATTTTCAGTCCGAAAGAACCACTGGCACCGGCACTGTAACTATAGCCGTAATTCGGATCACGAACTGTCACCTGACTTGGTGTTCCCCATGCGATATCCATCATGGTCGCAAGGTTAATAAAATAAACCTCCACATGGAACGGACTTACTCCGCCCGAAACCAGATTTCTTATTTTGGAAATAAGTGGAATGTTTTTCGTTTCTAAGGTATAACGACCTGCTTTAAAAGAATCCAGTGCCTGTCCGTCACTGAAAAATACTGCCTCCTGCGACTCATGCACAATCAATTGTGACAGCGTATTAAAGTCTTCTGCGGGATGCTTATAAATAAGAGTTAAATTATCCCCTTCATATTTGATCACTTCCTGAATAGCCATCAAACTTTCTCCTTCCGTAAATTTATATAAACTCCTTTCTCGATTATACTACAAAACTTCCATTTTGGACACTTTTTTCTTCCATTTTGGATATTATTTTCTCAACGAGGTGATACATATGTCAGAAAGAATTAATCAACACCTGCATCCACTGGTAGGTTCTAACATCCGGAGACTGCGGAAAGAACAGGGTTTGAAAGCCACCGAAGTCATTGCGAAGCTCCAATGTGATGGCATCAATGTAACTACCGGCATATTCAGCAAGGTGGAAAATGGTTATAATAACCCAACGGTAGATATGCTGATTGGATTGACCAAGATTTTTAATTGTGATTTTAATGAATTCTTTAAACAATAATAGGCAGCTAAACGGTGAATGGTTTAGTTGCCTGTTGTTGTTTTGTCATATAAAAGGGGAGCTACCAATATTATTTTTTGAAATATGTTATTTTCTACAATGTTGTCCTGTCGTTGACTTTGCCTGATTCTGACATAATCACACTACACATAACATCAAGTGTCTAACACGTTTTTATTATATCATCACCATCTTTTTTTACAATACTAACGCTTATGAAATATACTAATAAAACAAGGTCAGTCTTTCCACACCATGGTGATTCCAAGACTGACCTTAATGTCACTAATTCATATTCTGTTGCAATTCTTTTATGTTGTCCAAATCAGACAAATCCATTCCTTCATATCTCTCAACAAAATCTATCAATGTTGATTTACGAACCTTTAGACTACCTAATCGAAGTGCAGATAATAGTTTTCTGTTAATCAACTCATATACCAGATGCCCATTCACCTCTAATACCGCTGCCGTCTCACGCACATTGTACAAAAGCTTTTCGTCTTTTAAATCCTTTTTATCCATTTTACACCATCCCTCCTAAATATGTTCCTAAAATCGTATTTGCATCAGTTTTGTAAAAATTAATAAATCTAAAAAGCATCTGAATACTCATTCCCTTTGAGCCTTCCTCAATTCGTGCATAATGACATAAACTCATATCCATTTCCTCAGCCGCCTTCATCTGTGTCATTTTTCTTTTTTCACGTAAATCTCTTATATTATTTCCAATCACATATGGATCAAATTTAGTTCTGCTCACTTCTGCCACCTCCATCAATTAACATCCATACTCCTCTGCATGTGATATTTTTCTCTTACTCATAATAAATTATCTCCTTTACGATTTCGTATTGGAGAGCTCCGGCGCCTTCACTCTCGTGACGTGCTCTCTCAAGCACATGTTTATTGTATATTGTCATGGATGAATTACCGACCGTGTTTACGCGACAATTTTGTCGTGTTAACACGACATTTGCATCTGCTTCTAATATACTTAAATATTTTTTACAGATAGGACTTCCGTTCGAAGCAAAAAAAAGAATCCATGCCTTTCCCGCATGAATTCATTTTATCGTTCCTTACGCATCCTTATATTCTATTTTTAATGGTGTATGTGTCTCAAATATCTGTCATATATAAAGTCTGCTATAATTAATACAATTATTTGTCGTATAATTTATCAACCTCGGCTTCATACACCGATTCAGTCTGAGTATCAAACAGCACCCATTCCACCAAATCGAAGCTGTCCGGATTATCTTGCAAGAACCTGTTTACTGTATGTACTGCAATCTTTGCTGCCAACTCAACCGGAAAACCATATGCTCCCGTTGATATGGAAGGAAATGCAATAGACCTTATTCCATTATCCATTGCTAACTTCATAGAATTAAAATAGCAGTTAGCAAGAAGTTCCTCTTCTCTATTTCTTCCACCATTCCATATCGGTCCGACAGTATGTATAACATCATCACATGGCAGATTATATGCCTTAGTGATTTTAGCCTCTCCCGTATCACATCCATGAAGTGTCCTGCACTCCACCAGAAGTTCCGGTCCTGCGGCTCTGTGAATAGCACCATCTACTCCGCCTCCTCCAAGAAGAGAGCTGTTTGCTGCATTCACGATTGCCTGCACATCTGTTATTTTCGTAATATCACCTTTTATCGTCTTGATCAAGTACATTTTCTTCTCCTTTATCTTCAACAATTAATGCTAAATAATATGCAAATGGAATCAATATTTTCTGCTGTACAGAACTCTCATCATACACAATTATCTTCTTTTGAATAGCATTTAAATCTGTGAAATACGCTAAATACAGACTGAACAATTCCCAATATGTTTGATCCCAAATCAAAGCCTTTTCTTCACTCGCTTTTATAATACGTGGAAAAAGCATAATTTGTAGAAATCATTTTTATAATTAATCCATAATTATTACAAACAGATTCTATCACCCTATCTATATGATCTGCTGTATATTCAGAAACATTATCACGTACAATACTATTTTCATATATAAAATCATCAATTGTCATTCATATCACTTTTTTCTAAACTCATCAATTATAAGGTCATCACAACTAATTGAATCATTTTTTATTTGTGCTTTTTATTTCCGCTACCAGTTCTTCATACTTACGTTCGTCAATAATATATTTCCGTTTAATCAGTATATAAGCAGCTCCTATAGAAATTACCGGAACAGCTACAATTCCAAGACGCAATATAAATCTTTGTCCGGCATCTGCTGTCTGAATAAATTTATCTGCCTGTACAATTACATTTTCCGAAGTAAGTTCTCCTGTACCAGCTTTTATTTCTAATCCGGATATTTTCTGACTGATTGCATAAATATTGCTTATAATCAGTATTAACGCAACAACCGCCTGATCAACTGCACTTGCCAGCTTTGTTGCAAAAGATCTTACTGCTGAGATAATACTGTCATGTCGTTCATGAAACCGGACTTCATCATACTCTATGGTATTATTTAACATGACAATCATCGTCATATTGAATGCCCCCTGCGAAAAGAAGATTAGAAAACCGATGATATTCAGTAAAACAACACTTTTTGGTACAATGTAGCCTACACTCATAAAAAGTATATACCCAATGACTGTAATGCTGGTAGCTGCAGTTATAATCTGATTTCGTGTGAATTTTGAGGAAAGCCACGCAAAAGATGCCTCTGATATCAGCGTTCCTAATCCATACATAATTGTAAACCAAAATACAAGACTGCCACCTACAGAATATCCAAATTCAAAATAAAAGAAATTCATTCCAATCATAATCAGAAGACCATTTCCGATTTGGAATAATAAACATGCAATTCCAATCACTATCAACTGATCATTTCTCAGGAATATATGAAACATATCTTTTAATGACAGTGTTCTCTTCTTTTCCGGTCGTTTTCTCTCTTTTACTCCAAACACTGTAAGTAGCTGGAAACCAATAAAACAAAAAGCAATCACAATCGCAGCCGTCCGATATGCCATAATCGCATTTCCAGCTACCATATCAGGGAGCAGACCTGCAACAGAAAACTGTCCGATACAGATAAAAATTCCCTGTACGGTTACCAGCCAGTTCCGTTCTCCCGGATCTGATGTAAGACTCGGCAGCATTCCCCAATAGGCAATATCATTCATTGTGTAAGTCATTCCCCATAAAAGATATCCCACTCCAAAAAATGCAACAAATCCCCATCCTTCCGGCCTTACTGTAAACAAGCAGATAATTATCAGGCTGTTTAAAATTACTCCTATAAAAATCCAAGGTTTAAATTTTCCGGCTTTCAAATGCGAATTTTCAATAATAATTCCCATCATTGGATCATTAATGGCATCCCACAGCAGACACACTACCATAATTGCTGATATTACTGCATATTGGGCAACTGTCAGTTTCATCGTATATTGAATATATGTAAGAAGAAACATAGAGACAAGTGCATACGCCATATCTCTTCCGGTTGCTCCTATACAATAGCTCCATTTTGTGCGTTTATCCAATTTATTGTTTTCCATATACGACTTCCCCCTCTCTCTATTTCTTCAGCAGTCTTTTTAAAGCCTGCAGATATTTTTTATTTGCATTGTAAACTAACATATCGATTAACTTCGGAGTTGCAATTCCACCACTGGTTGCAATCAGTCCTTCCAGATTTCCTTCTTCGACTCCCATTTTTACCATTTTAAAGGCCGGGTCCCGCTCTGATTTTCCCCGAAGTATAATCTTAAGTCCAATATGTACGACTCCACGAACAATTTTTCCAAACATTGAGACATTTACCACATCCTGATAGGAATCGTAAACCGTATACTCTCCACGCTTTTTTTCTTTGTCATGTTTCGGTTCACCGCCTAATAGCTGATAAAATTGTTCTGCACTGATTTCCATTCCATGTGGCTGCTCTCTAAAATAATCCGGAAACAGTTCTCTTTCATTTCTAAAATAACTATTTCCTACTACTTCCATATTCGCCTTTAATTGCAAATCATGTACCGATGCTCCGATACAGATCTGATATTTGCCGCTTAACATGGAAAAGGCTTTTTTCTCTACATCATAGACGGAAAAACTTCTTTCATCCAGCTCTAGTATAACTTCTTTTTCTTCACCCGGATGCAGATATATTTTTTGAAATCCCTTTAGTTCTATATGGCTTCTGATAACATCTGATTCAATCGGGCAGATATATAACTGTGCTATTTCTGCTCCACTCACTTTTCCGATATTTTTAATTTTAAAACGAATTTGTATCTTTCCACCACTATATACTTCCGGTACATTCAATTCCGAATAGGAAAAAGAAGTATAGGAAAGTCCATAACCAAACGGATATTTTACCGGAACATGGAATGTCTCATAGTAACGATAACCTACAAAAATGCTTTCCCTGTATTCTACATCATCATTCGGAGGTGCAAAATATCTCCATGCCGGAGTATCTTTTTCTGAAAACGGAATTGTCTCTGCCAATTTACCGGATGGATTCACCTCTCCACTGATTAAGTCAGCAACAGATTCCCCTACAGCCTGTCCTCCGAGGTACATGTGAAGAATTGCTCCTACATTCTTTTCAAAACTAAAATCCATAGGCGCACCACCGAAACTAATTGCTGCAATATGATTTTTTCCGACAGTTTCTGCAATTTCAGCCAACAGCTCTTCCTGATTTTGAGGGATTTTAAGATTTTTCCTGTCGTATCCTTCTCCTTCATAAGATTCTGTAAGACCGATAAAATATAGAATCACACAATCCTTTTTTCTATATTCCTGTTTCAGTTTTTCTATCGTATCCTGTAGTTGCTTTTCTCCTAATTCCTCCGTTTCATTCTGATATCCCTGTATATAAGTTACCTGATATCCTTTTTCACGTATTGCTTCAATCGCATTTGTCATCTTCGTCGGCTGGATATGACTGCTCCCACCTCCCTGAAACCGCATCTGCCTGGCAAGCTCTCCAATAATGATTACCTTCTTCTCTTTTCCAATTGGCAAAACACTATTATTTTTCAAAAGTACTGCACTTTCATTTTCCAGTTTACGTGCCACCTGATTCTGTTCTTCCATATCTACCTCATAATTTTCTTCTATATTTTTATGAAGTGATACAAAATTCTGCAGAACATTCTTAGTCCAGTTATCCAGTTCCTGATCCGTAATCCGGCCATCCTTATACGCTTCTTTTAACACATCTGTGTGGAAGCCTTTCGGATCTGGCATTTCCAGTGTCAGACCATTTTTCATACAGCTTACAATATCATTTGCTGCTCCCCAATCCGACACCACACCACCTTGATATTTCCATTCTTTTCTCAGAACATCTGTCAGTAAGTATTTATTTCTTGCTCCAAATTCGCCATTAATCCTGTTGTATGAAGCCATTACAGAAGTCGGTTTTGCTTTTTTCACAACTTCTTCAAAAGCCGACAGATATATTTCCCTAAGAGTTCTTTCATCAATCTGGCTATTGGATGTCATTCGTCTTGTTTCCTGTGAATTAACAGCATAATGCTTTAAACTCGTACCTATTCCAAGGCTCTGTACACCTTCGATATATCCCGTTGCCAGCTTTCCTGTCAAATACGGATCTTCACTGAAATATTCAAAATTTCTTCCGCATAAAGGAGAACGCTTGATATTGATTCCGCAGCCTAGCACAATGGATATCTGCTCTTTTTTTGCTTCTTTCGCAATCGCTTCACCCATCTTTTTAACAATAGCAGGATTCCAACTGCAGGCTATTGCACTTGCAGTTGGAAAACAGGTTGCTGGCTTACTGGTTTCAATATCCCCAATCTTTTCCTGTTCCAGTTTTCGAATCCCATGTGGTCCGTCTGTCATCATAATAGAGGGGATTTTCCCATTACAGTCATAAGTATGCCAGTCACCAACACCGCCTAAAAGCCGGATTTTTTCATCTATTGTTAACTGTTCGCATATTTTATCAATGTTCATGGCTTATCCCCTCTTTCAAAGTCCATATCTAATGCCAATATTCTGTCGAAGTTGTTATCCATTGTGATTCATCTCTGCTTGGATATGTATCTGAGTATTTTTCTGCACGTTCTATCATTCTGATATACGCTTCAGCCGAATTAAATGTTGCATTAATATCCACAATATTGCTATTGGTTGACATCTTTTTCCAGAAATCTGGTACTAAACCATAATGTGCAACACCACGATCACCGTTAACATCAAATGTGACATTTCCTGTAGTTTGTTTATTAACCTTTGCTGTTACTCCATCCGCATAAATTCCCGGATATAAATCTGTAAAAGTGTCATAATCAACTGTATCGAAACTTTCTTGTACTTTATCAAAGTTCGGTAACATGCATGCACCATTAACATCGCTTCCATACGGTATTCCAAGAATCATGTCATCTGACTCATCATCGTTCATGTTATACCATGTAGTCGGCACTTCGTATGGTCCGTCATATTTAAAGTAATTTTGATTATCCAATATTCCTGTAGTCGGTGTTTCTGAATTATTACTCAGTTCTATCATATATTCCAGATAATCCGTTGCACATCTCTGATGTCCTGTTGTTGTTTCCCACATCATAGGTGATATAATTCCACCAAGCTGATATATTTTTATCATACGTGGAATATCCAATTGTTCCCATGCCTCATCTTCTGGATTAAACATATCCAAAATTCTTGTATGAGAACATATAATTCCCGGATATTTTTCTTCCCATAAGATATCCAAGGTATCATTTAAGGACTTGTCACTCATGTGATCAAGTTCTATAATCATGTGTCTGTTTATCATCTGATGAATCATCCATTTTCCAGTCTCTGTAAGTCCCTCAACATTGGCATGTCCCTGTGCATCTTCTGGAAGATCTGCTTTCGGCTGTTTGTAGAATACTCTTGGATTGGTGCTTACCTCTGGTTGATAAAAATCTGATGTTTTCAGGTAATTCATAATACTGAATATTTCCCCCTGATATAACTGACATCCTCCGAAACCGTTATTCAATGCATGTATCATATAAAAACTTCTTATTCCCAGATCATATACTTCATCCAATTGCTTTTCTATATTTTCCAGACCTGTGTTCATTTCTTCTTCTGTGATTTCTCCAGCATTATATTTTCCAACAAAATCCGTATCTGCACCAAAAATTGTGTCTACTTCAATTCCTAAGAATACAGCCATTTTGCCCTGACTGATCACATCTCTTGCCTGTTCGGATGATGTTACAATTCTAAACCATCCTTCATTCGGTCCACCACACTGTGCATCTATATAATCCTGCATTTTATATACATACTCTATTTCCTGTCGGATTGCGTCCATATCATTTGTTACGCCATTTTTATAAGGCGGAAGTACATTGGTAACTTTTCCTAATATTTCATTATTTACGCACTGATGTACCAGCACTCTTTGCCCCGCCAGATAGGAACGCTCCAGCCATTTATAGTATGTCTGTTCGTGGTTTGTAGAATAACTTGTAGGCCAGTAACTAAAATTTGGATATCCCGATGTATTATGTGTCGTTGCACCATCTACTGCTTTTCCCCAAATATCATACGCTCCATTTACTCCATGCAGATCCGTACAATCATTGAGTGCATCTGCAATTCCCAGGGGACTAAATGCATCTCCATTAAATACAACTTCTCCTGATCCTTTGTTATGACACAAATGTGCATGAGTATCTGCTGTTCCGATAATGTTTTCACCACTTGACGGTCTCGCCATCACGTTCGATGTCGTTATTGGATTCCCATCCCCGTCATAAAAATCAATATTTATATCGGCTTCCGGAAACGGATTATTTCCTTCTGTAAGTTCCAGTTCAAACCGGCATGTATCATCCACATTGTCTTTCCAAACCAGTGAAGTTCCCTTAATTCCAACATATTTCTTTTTAACATAAGAATAAAAAGAAAAGGAATTATCTTCATACTGCTCTACTTTAAATCGCGTCTTATCTGACAATGTCTTATTTCGGACAATTGCATTAAAAGTGTTATATGTGAGATACTTGCTATCCTGATCAAAAAGAATATATTCTCCCAAGTCAGATGCTTTAAAGTAGAATGTCATTCCACTATCGGCTGTATCTGCCTGAGCTTCATATCCTGCTTTATTTCCAAGCAAGTATTTCCCATTACTGATAGACTTGATTTTAAAATAATGATTGGCCAGTGAATAAATACTTTGTTCCGAAGAACTTTCTGTCTCTGCTGTTGCTGCATAACAATTACTTGGATATGCAAAACCACCAACAGAAGTTCCAACTAACAGCATTGCCAGTAAAAAAATTACTTCTTTTCGTTTCATAGCATCTATCTCCTCTCTCTTAATCTCTTAATTGCATTTTATCTATTTCCGGCATATAATTATATTGATTTATCGTGTTTTATGTCAATTTATCGTGTTTTTGACAGGAGGAATTACCTATGTATAAAATGAAGTCAGACATCAATTTTTCACTCACACATGAAATGTTGGAAAATGCAGAAAATGAACGGATACATACATCTTATGCACAGGAAAAAGCAATTCTCGAATGTGTTTCAAACGGAGATATTCACGCATTGGAGAATACCTATTATTCACTCCCAACAACTGTTTACGGAAAGATGACCTCTTCCAATTCCAAATTAAAATTACTTTTTTATGCAAGTATTGCTAATACAACTTTAGTTACCAGATATGCCATCGAAGGAGGACTTAATGAGGAAACTGCTTTTTCCTTAAGTGATGTATATATACGAAAAATGGAACAATGTACCGATGTTGACGCTTTAATGAAATTAAATGAACAGATGGCTATTGAATTTACGCTTCGTGTTGCTGAAGCAAAAAAGACGCCAAAAAACTACTATTCACCAGCTATTTCTCGCGTCATTGATTATATCTATCATGGTAAAAATAAAACTTTAACCTTAAATCAACTGGCATCTTTAGTTAATTTAACACCTAAATATCTGTCTGCCCTGTTCCATAAAGAAACCGGACAGACGCTTACTGTTTTTATCCATAAAGTTCTTATTGAAAAAGCACAGAATTTACTGGCACATTCCGACTATAGTCTGGGTGAAATCAGTACTTACTTGAATTTTTCATCTCAAAGTTATTTTATTTCTATTTTTAAGAGATACACTGGTATAACTCCCGGACAATATCGTAAAATGCATCGCCAGATTAGTTGGTAAAATAGAAAATAAAATAAGAATATCGATGATTAAACGTTACTATCGCCAGAACTTTTCTCGTCTTGAAGATAAAAGAAAGCTACCAGTTTTTCCTCTGATAGCTTTCCATTCATTCTTGTTCTGTTGGGAACATCGCTGCTTCCAGCTTATTCATCTCTGTATCCGAAAGACCATATTTTCCTGAATTATCTTTTTCCACGGATACTTTTACAGTAACAGTTTTTCCATAACTGTTCTTTTCAAGACTCTTCTGGACACTTTCTGTTAATACGGCTGCAAAGACTTCCGGAGCATTTCCATCCAATCCCTGCTTTATTTTTTCGTTGCTTACCTCTGTAGAGCTTTGTTGCAATGTCTGAAATACATTGGATGGTTCAACTTGTACACTTACTGTATAAACTCCATCCTCTTCTTTCACATCCTGTACTTTGTATTTTGCCAGTTTCTTTACTTCTGTCAGTTTTTCCGTATAATCAGCAATTCCTTTATCCGTAATGTTATCGGAATCATCAAATTGCT
>ERZ791859.1356-NODE-1356-length-11223-cov-3.544144_pt1 | contig 11223 bp, 8 predicted proteins | sample MGYA00509943_ERZ791859 | MGnify/ENA primary metagenome ERZ791859 (study PRJEB30046, sample SAMN00792065) | human gut metagenome | study: EMG produced TPA metagenomics assembly of the A metagenome-wide association study of gut microbiota in type 2... | reverse complement strand
ACTCCGTCATGGCGACTAAGATGGCGCTCAAGATGGGCGATTATGCCGTCACCGAAGCGGGATTCGGCGCAGATCTCGGTGCCGAAAAGTTCCTCGATATAAAGTGCCGCATGGCGGGACTTGCGCCCGACGCGGTGGTCGTTGTTGCCACTGTCCGCGCGCTCAAGATGCACGGCGGGCTCGACAAAAAGGAGCTTGCGGTTGAAGATATCGGCGCGCTCGAAAGAGGTATACCGAACCTCCTGCGCCATGTTTCTAACATCAAAAATGTCTATAAACTCCCCTGCGTCGTTGCGGTCAACAGATTCCCGACCGACACCGACGCCGAGATAGATTTCATCATCGCAAAATGCCGCGAGCTCGGGGTCAACACCGTGCTCTCCACCGTGTGGGCTGAAGGCGGCAAGGGCGGCGAAGCGCTCGCGCGCGAAGTAGTCCGCCTGTGCGAAGAGGAAAAGGGCGATTTCACTTTCGCCTATGAAGATGAGCTTTCGATCGAGGAGAAGATCGAAGCCGTTGTCAGAAAAGTCTACGGCGGCGACGGAATAACCGTCATGCCCAGTGCCAAAAAGCAGATAGCCCAGCTTGAAGCTCTCGGTTTTAGCAAATGCCCCGTATGCATAGCAAAGACCCAGTACAGCTTTTCGGATGACCCGACAAAGCTCGGCGCGCCCGAGCACTTCACCGTGACGGTGAAAAATGTCAAGGTCTCCGCGGGCGCGGGATTCATCGTTGTTCTGACCGGTGACATTCTAACCATGCCCGGACTGCCGAAGGTTCCCGCCGCAGAAAAAATCGACGTTGACGAAAGCGGCAGAATAACAGGTCTGTTCTGAGATAATAATTCCGCTCGGAGAAAAAACTCTGCCGAGCGGAGTTTCTATAAATATCGGAGGTAATAAAATGGCTTATTATTTCAACGAAGTATCGCATACCTTTAATGAGTATCTGCTCGTCCCCGGCTATTCGTCGAGCGAGTGCGTGCCCGCGAATGTGTCGCTCAAGACGCCCCTTGTCAAGTACAAAAAGGGCGAGGAGCCCGCGATTTCGCTCAACATTCCGCTGACTTCCGCCATCATGCAGTCCGTCTCCGGCGAGAAGCTCGCCGTGGCGCTCGCAAAGGAGGGCGGCGTGTCGTTCATCTTCGGCTCGCAGAGCATAGAGGATGAGGCGGCCATGGTCGCAAGAGCGAAGAATTTCAAGGCGGGCTTCGTCATCAGTGACTCGAACATCACTCCCGACGCCACTCTCAACGACGTTATCGCGCTCAAGGAGAGAAACGGCCACTCCACTATCGCCGTGACCGAGGACGGCTCGGCAAACGGCAAACTTGTCGGCATAGTCACGAGCAGAGACTACCGCGTCAGCCGCATGACCGGAGACGAAAAGGTTTCGTCCTTCATGACTCCCCGTGAAAAGCTCGTCACCGCCCCCGACAGCACCACCCTCAAGGAAGCAAACGACATAATTTGGGACAACAAGCTCAACTCCCTGCCCATAGTCGATTCCGAGGGCAATCTCAGATATTTTGTTTTCCGCAAGGACTATGATGCCCATAAGGACAACCCCAACGAGCTTCTCGACGCCGACAAGCGCTATGTTGTCGGCGCAGGTATAAACACAAGAGACTACGCCGAGCGTATTCCCGCACTTGTCGAGGCGGGCGCAGACGTGCTCTGCATCGACTCCTCCGAGGGCTTCTCGGAGTGGCAGTCCCGCACCCTCGCATGGGTCAGAGAGCACTACGGCGACAGCGTCAAGGTCGGCGCGGGCAACGTAGTTGACAGAGAGGGCTTTCTCTTCCTCGCCGAGGCGGGTGCGGACTTCATAAAGGTTGGCATCGGCGGCGGCTCGATATGCATCACCCGCGAGACAAAGGGTATCGGCAGAGGTCAGGCGTCGGCTCTTATCGATGTCTGCAAGGCAAGAGACGAATATTTCGAGAGAACGGGCGTATATATCCCCGTCTGCTCCGACGGCGGCATCGTCTACGACCACCACATGACCCTCGCGCTTGCAATGGGCGCGGACTTCCTGATGCTTGGCCGCTACTTCGCACGCTTTGACGAGAGCCCGACAAACAAGATTTCACTCAAGGGCACTTACTACAAAGAGTACTGGGGCGAGGGCTCCAACCGCGCAAGGAACTGGCAGCGCTACGACCTCGGCGGCGACAAGAAGCTGTCGTTCGAGGAGGGCGTTGACTCCTATGTTCCCTATGCCGGCAGCCTCAAGGACAATGTCACGCTCTCGCTGAGCAAGGTAAAGTCCACTATGTGCAACTGCGGCGCGCTCACCATCCCCGAGCTGCAACAGAAAGCGAAGCTGACCCTTGTCTCCGCAACGAGCATTGTTGAGGGCGGCGCGCACGACGTCGTGCAGAAAGAGACCTACTCCGATCTGAAAAAATAAGCCTGATTCTTTATACGGCAGGGCGCGGTGAAAACCGTTCCCTGCCTTTGAATTTAGGCAAATTTACTTGCACAATCACCAATAAATGAAAAGTTACGGCTCAAAAGGCTGTTAAATCCGACGTTTTTACCGAAAACGCCCGTTAAACTGTTGACACGCCGAAAATGCAATGCTATAATACAGACAATTTAAGACAGCACTTGATAGAGGATGCGAACGAGAAGAGTATCCAGCAGCAACGCCGGCAAGCGGCAGCTGGGGAAAGGCAAGTTCGCCGAAGTTCTATCGCGGTTGCCGCCGCGGTAATGCTGGGCCCTCGCCGAACAGGCGACGGACTGTCACATGACTTATGTGGAGCGCTATCATCGGTTTTTCTGCACATATAGCAGCATATACAAAGCCTGTGATACCTCTTCGGGTCGCAGGCTTATTTAATTTTTTCCAGGAGATGGTACTAATGAACAGAACGAAGAGAATTGTGGCCGCCATTCTGGCTATTGCCATGTGCGCAGTATTATTTGCAGGCTGCGGCACGAAAACCGAAAGTGCCAAGACCGGCGTTGAAGACGGCGTTCTGACCGTTGCTATGGAGTGCGCATACGCTCCCTACAACTGGACTCAGAGCGATGATTCCAACGGCGCTGTCCCGATAAAGGATTCCAGCGACTACGCCAACGGATACGATATCATGATGGCTAAGAAGATATGCGAAGCAAACGGCTGGAAGCTTGAAGTTGTCCGCCTTGACTGGGATTCACTTGTTCCCGCAGTCCAGACCGGCAAGGTTGACGCCGTTATCGCAGGTCAGTCGATGACCGCGGATCGTATGCAGCAGGTCGATTTCGCAGGTCCCTACCTCTATGCGAGCATCGTCTGCATGACAAAGCAGAACAGCAAGTATGCAAACGCTACCTCCCTTGCTGACCTCGCAGGTGCAAAGTGCACCTCCCAGCTCGGAACCATTTGGTATACCACCTGCCTTCCGCAGATAAACGGTGCTCTTATCCAGACCGCGCAGGAGACCGCTCCCGCCATGCTCATGGCTCTTGAGACCGGCGCTGTCGACTTCATCTGCACCGATATGCCCACCGCTCAGGGCGCGCTCATCGCTTACAGCGACCTGAAGATCCTCGACCTCCCCGACGATGCTTTCAAGGTTGACGAGGGCGACATCAACATCGGCATCTCTGTCAAGAAGGGCAACACCGAGCTCAAGGACAAGATCAACTCCGCCCTTGCAGGCATGACCGCAGACGACTTCAACAAGATCATGAACGAGGCTACCAAGATTCAGCCCCTTTCAAAGTAATCAACAATAATCAGAACGGAGATAACAAGATATGAATAAGCTTGCCGAGCTGTGGAGCGACATAGTCCAGTGCTGGAGCGATAGCTCAATGCAGTATCTGACCGGTGCGCTCAAGACAATAGAGCTCGCTGTTATAGCGACAATCATAGGCTGCCTCATCGGCCTTGTCTGCGGAATAATCCAGACTATTCCGTGCGGCAAAAAAGACAATATCGTAAAACGGGTCATCCTCGGCATAGTCAAGGCTATAGTGCGTATCTACGTCGAAGTTTTCAGAGGCACGCCGATGATAATCCAGGCGATATTCATCTTCTACGCCCTGCCCTACTTCTCGAACGGTGCGATAAACCTTGAACCGACTTTCGCGGCATATCTCGTTGTCTCCATCAACACCGGAGCATATATGGCAGAGACCGTCCGCGGCGGTATAATGTCGATAGACGTCGGTCAAACGGAGGGTGCAATGTCCATAGGCATGAACCACTTCAAGACCATGCTCTATGTCATTCTTCCGCAGACCATACGCAACATCATCCCGCAGATAGGCAACAACCTCATAATCAACATCAAGGATACTTCCGTCATGTTCGTTATCGGCTACGCCGAGCTCTTCGCGGCTCACAAGGCTATCGTCGGCGCAAAGTATGTCTACTTCCCGTCGGCAGTTATAACGCTGACTATCTACCTGATAATGACGGTCATCTGCTCGCTTATCCTCAGACTGTGGGAGAAGAAGCTTGACGGTCCGGAGAACTTCGATCTCTCGACCACCGACACTCTCGCCCACACCAGCGGAATGTACACATTTGTCAAAAAGGCCAAGAAGAAGGAGGGAAGATAATGTCAGAGCCTATTTTACAGATAAATCATCTTTCAAAGACCTTCGGCAACCACGAAGTTCTGCGCGACATTGACTTTTCGGTCAATCCCGGCGATGTCACGAGCATCATCGGCGCGTCCGGCTCGGGCAAATCAACTTTGCTCCGCTGCATAAACCTCCTTGAGACTCCGACCTCCGGCGAGATACTCTATCACGGCACGAACATCGACAATATCAAAGGCGGCGCGAGCGCATACCGTTCGCACGTCGGCATGGTGTTTCAGTCGTTCAATCTTTTCAACAACATGACCGCGCTCAAGAACTGCATGATCGGTCAAACGAAGGTTCTCAAGAAGTCCAGAGCCGAAGCCAAGGCTTCCGCACTGCATTATCTTGAAAAGGTCGGCATGGCGCCCTACATCAACGCCAAGCCCTCCCAGCTCTCCGGCGGTCAGAAGCAGCGCGTCGCAATAGCCCGCGCGCTTGCGATGGAGCCCGAAGTTCTGCTGTTCGACGAGCCGACGAGCGCACTCGACCCCCAGATGGTCGGCGAAGTGCTCGAAGTCATGCGCAACCTCGCCAAAGAGGGCCTGACGATGATAGTTGTCACCCACGAAATGGCGTTTGCGCGCGACGTTTCAACGAATGTCGTGTTCATGGCGGCAGGGCAGCCCGAAGGACATCTTCGAGAATCCGCAGGATCCCAAGACGCAGGAGTTCCTTTCAAGATTCCTCGCGAAATAAAATTAAACAGGATATCTCCGACAAGGAGATATCCTGTTTTTAATTGTATCTGAACAACCGATATACATTTATTCACCCTCTCTCCTATTCTCTTGTCAATTTTTACAAAGCTGTTTGCCAACGGACGAAGGTATGGTACAGATTGACAAAATTGAATTTATTTTGCTGAAGCACTTGAATATTTATGCATATAGTAGTATATTATTAGTCAAATAGTTGAATAATTTTGCACCGCCGGCGAATATCGGATCGTTTTTATAAACGCCGTGTTCGCCGAAAGCGCATTAAGCGGGAGACACCATGAAAATATTTATCGACGGCAGCGCCGGCACGACCGGGCTGAGAATAAAAGACAGACTGATGAAGCGAAGCGACGTTGAGCTGATAACGCTCAGCGAGGAGCAGAGAAAAGATACCGAGAGCCGCAAGCAGGCGCTGAACAGCGCGCAGGTCGCTTTTCTTTGCCTGCCGGACGCCGCCGCAGTTGAGGCGGTCGAACTGGTTGAAAATCCGGACACTGTTATTATAGATACCTCGACGGCGCACCGCACGAGCGAGGGCTGGGCTTACGGCTTCCCGGAGCTGTCAGCAGAATTTGAAGATAAGATAAAGAACTCCAAACGCATCGCCGTCCCCGGATGCCACGCCGGCGGATTTATCGCGCTTGTTTATCCGCTTGTCGAAGCGGGCGTGCTCGGAAATGATGCACTGCTCAGCTGCTATTCTCTGACCGGCTACAGCGGCGGCGGCAAGAAGATGATTGCCGAATATGAGAGCGAGGATAAATCTCCCCTGCTCTTCGCACCCAGACAGTACGGGCTGACTCAGCAGCACAAGCACTTAAAAGAGATGAAAGGCATAACGGGCATTGAAAACGCCCCGATATTCTGCCCCGTGGTCGATGATTTTTACAGCGGAATGCAGGTCACAGTGCCGCTGTTTGCGGAGCAGATAAACTGTTCTTCAAGCGAAATCGCCGACATCTACAGAGCGAAATATCAGGGTCCCGTCGTGACATTCTGCGACAAATCGGACAACGACGGCTTTCTGTGCGCGGGCGCGCTCTCGGGCACGGACGGCATGAAAATATCGGTCTACGGCAACGATGAGCGAATACTGCTGACCGCCGTATACGACAATCTCGGCAAAGGCGCATCGGGCGCCGCGCTCGAAAATCTGAACCTTGTCATGGGCAAGGACAAGGCTTTCGGACTTGATATCTGAGGAGGTAAAATAAAATGAAAATAATATCGGGCGGCGTCTGCGCCGCAAAGGGATTCAAGGCTTCCGGCGTTCACTGCGGCATACGCAAGAACAGGACGAAGCGCGATCTCGCGCTCATATACAGCGAAAAAGTCGCCAACGCGGCGGCTGTCTATACAACTAATCTTGTCAAGGGCGCGCCGCTGGTCGTCACAAAAAATCATATCGCTGACGGCAAGGCGCAGGCGGTCATATGCAACAGCGGAAACGCGAACACCTGCAACGCGAACGGCGTTGAGATAGCCGAGCGCACGAGCGACCTGCTCGCGTCCGTGCTCGGAATAAAGCCCGCTGATGTCATCGTCGCTTCGACCGGCGTTATTGGTCAACCACTGAACATCACTCCGATAGCCTCCGGCATACCCGCTCTGAAAGCAGGACTCGGCGACCACTCAGATCAGGCGGCGGAGGCGATAATGACGACCGACACGATTCCGAAAGAGATTGCCGTCAGCTTCGAAATAGGCGGAGTTGAATGCAAAATGGGCGGTATCGCCAAGGGCTCGGGCATGATTCATCCCAACATGGCGACGATGCTCGTTTTCATAACCACCGACTGCGCGATAAGCAGCGAGATGCTACAAAAAGCCCTGTCTTCGGACATCGCGGAGACTTTCAATATGATAAGCATCGACGGCGACACCTCGACGAACGACATGGTGACAGTGCTCGCAAACGGGCTCGCCGGGAACAAAGAGATCAACAAAGACGGCGAGGACTTCAATGAATTTATGAAAGCCCTCAATACGATAACTGTGTGGCTCTGCCGCAGGATTGCCGCCGACGGCGAGGGCGCGACGAAGCTGCTCGAATGCAAAGTCAGCGGCGCAAAAGATAAAGATACCGCCAAGACTGTTGCAAAGAGCGTAGTCTGCTCGTCGCTGACGAAAGCCGCCATGTTCGGCTCGGACGCCAACTGGGGCAGGGTTCTCTGCGCTATCGGCTACAGCGGCGCGGACGTTGACGTCAACAAAATCGACGTTTGGTTCAAGTCAGATAAAGGCTCGATCCTCGTCTGCGAAAACGGCGCGGGAGTTGATTTTTCGGAGGAAAAGGCAAAAGAGATACTCTCCGAAAATGAGATAGATATTCTTATTGATTTAAAGAGCGGCGACGCATCTTCAACGGCGTGGGGCTGCGACCTGACATATGACTATGTCAAGATAAACGGCGACTACCGCACCTGATTGCGAAAAACGGAGGGAAAGATATGAACATTTCAAACGCGGAGCGCGCAAGGGTTCTTGTCCACGCGCTGCCGTATATACAGGATTACGCAGGCAAGATAGTCGTCGTCAAATACGGCGGCAACGCGATGACGAGCGAAAAGCTCAAGGATTCCGTCATGCGCGACATCGTGCTGCTCTGGCTCATCGGCATAAAGGTCGTTCTGGTTCACGGCGGCGGCCCGGAGATAACGGATATGCTCCAAAAGACCGGCAAGAAGAGTGAATTCGTCAACGGTCTGCGCGTCACGGACAAGGAGACCGCCGATATAGTGCAAATGGTGCTCGCCGGCAAAGTCAACAAAAGCCTCGTCAACCTCGTTGAAAACAAGGGCGGCAAGGCGATGGGGCTCTCCGGAATAGACGGCCACATGATTGAAGCGAAGATAAAAGACGAGAAGCTCGGCTTCGTCGGCGAGATAACAAATGTAAATATTCAGCCGATACTCGACGTTATCGACAAGGGATATATCCCGATCGTTTCGACCGTCGGCTGCGACAGCGAGGGCAATGTCTATAACATAAACGCGGACACCGCCGCGGCGAAGATAGCCGGCGCGCTCAACGCGGAGAGCCTTATATCCATGACGGATATCAGCGGCATTCTTCAGGACAAAGACGACCCTGACACGCTCATCTCGGTCATAAAGGCGGACGAAGTTCCCGCGCTCATAAAGAGCGGCATCATTGGCGGCGGCATGATTCCGAAAGCCGAATGCTGCATCGACGCGATAAAATGGGGAGTACACAGAGTTTTCATTATTGACGGCAGGATACCGCACTCGATACTTATTGAAATGCTGACAGACGAAGGCATGGGCACGATGTTCACGGCATAAAAGGAGATATAATGGATATATTACAGCAGCAGGACAAGGAATACATCGCCGGAACTTATGCGAGGTTCCCGCTGACCATCGAGGGCGGCAAGGGCTCCGTGGTCTGGGACGATGCGGGGAAGATATACACCGATCTGTCCTCGGGCATAGCGGTCAACACCTTCGGCATAGCCGACGACGAATGGATAAAAGCAATAACCGAACAGGCGGGCAAAATTCAGCACATGTCGAACCTCTACTACACAGAGCCTTGCGTGAAGCTCGCGCAGATGCTCTGCGACCGCACGGGAATGAAAAAAGTTTTCTTCTCGAACTCCGGCGCGGAGGCCAACGAATGTGCAATAAAAGCGGCGAGAAAATACGCCGCAGAGAAGCACGGCGCGGACTGCTACAACATAGTTACACTGAAAAACAGCTTCCACGGCAGGACGATAACCACCCTCGCCGCAACGGGGCAGGATGTGTTCCACAAAGATTTCCTGCCGCTGACCGAGGGATTTATCTATGTCGAGCCGAATGATATCGAGAAGATTGAAAAAGTTCTCTTTGAGAATCGCTGCGCCGCAGTCATGCTCGAAGTCGTTCAGGGCGAGGGCGGCGTCATGCCGCTCGACAAAGACTATCTCCAGTCGCTCGAAAGAATCTGCCGCGAGCGCGACATTCTGCTCATCTGCGACGAGGTTCAGACAGGCAACGGCAGAAGCGGCAAGCTCTACAGCTACATGAACTACGGCATATTCCCCGACATCGTATCGACCGCCAAGGGACTCGCGGGCGGCCTGCCGCTCGGCGCTACACTGTTCAGCGAAAAGACAAAGGATGTTCTCACCCCCGGCTCCCACGGTTCCACTTTTGGCGGTAACCCGATATGCTGCGCCGGCGCGATAAACATTCTTTCGAGGCTCGATGAAAAGACTCTCGCCGGAGTCCGTAAGAGGTCGGAATATATATTTTCGGAACTCAGCGGCGCACCGGGCATAAAAGAAGTCTCGGGACTCGGGCTGATGATCGGCATAAAGACCGAAAAGGACGCCTCCGAGGTCATAAACACCTGCATAAAGAAAGGCGTTCTCGTTATCAAAGCGAAAGACAAGGTTAGACTGCTCCCGGCGCTCAACATTCCCATGGAGCTGCTCGAACAGGCAGTCGGCGTTATAAAAGAAGTCTGTGCAGACAAGGAGGCTTGAACATGACATTCAAAGACAGAGATTTTTTGAAGCTTTTGGATTTTACGCCCGAAGAGATTGAATATCTTATCGACTTTGCCGCATCTCTCAAGGCGAAGAAGAAGGCGGGCATATCGCACAAAATATGCGACGGCAAGAATGTTGCGCTGATATTCGAAAAAACGAGCACAAGGACAAGGTGCAGCTTTGAAGTCGCTGCGCGAGACCTCGGCATGGGCACGACTTATCTCGACCCCTCCGGCTCGCAGATAGGCAAAAAAGAGAGCATCGCCGACACGGCGCGCGTGCTCTCGGGCATATACGACGGCATTGAATACCGCGGCTTCGGCCAGTCGATAGTCGAAGAGCTCGCGCAGTATGCGACCGTCCCCGTCTGGAACGGTCTGACGAACGAGTTTCACCCGACGCAGATTCTCGCGGATTTTCTGACGATAAAAGAGCAGTTCGGGCGTCTTAAAGGCATCAACTTCGTCTACATGGGCGACGCCAGATACAACATGGGCAATTCGCTCATGGTCGGCTGTGCGAAGATGGGCATGAACTTCACCGCCTGCGCGCCGAAGAAATATTTCCCAGACAAGGCGCTTATTGACACCTGCATGGAGATTGCCGCACAGACCGGCGCTGAGATAAAATTCTGCGAAAGCCCCGACGAGGCGGTAAAAAACGCCGATGTGATATACACCGACGTGTGGGTCTCGATGGGTGAGCCTGTCGAAGTCTGGGAGGAGCGCATAAATGACCTCGCGCCCTATCAAGTCAACTCCGAGCTCATGGCAAAGGCATCGCCGAACGCTGTATTCATGCACTGCCTGCCCTCTTATCACGACATGAAAACAACGATAGGCAAAGAGATGGGCGAAAAGTTCGGGCGCGACTCAATGGAGGTCACTGACGAGGTGTTCGAGAGCGCACAGTCCGTTGTTTTTGCCGAGGCGGAGAACCGCATGCACACGATAAAGGCTGTCATGGCGGCAACGCTGACCGACGAGAGATAATATAATATATATTAATGTATAGGAGCTGTCAAAAATGACGGCTCCTTTTTATCGGTTCGGCAAACAGGGATTTGTCGCGAAATCCGCACAATTTTATTGATATGTAGCTTGTAGGGTGCGGCGACTCAACGCACCGCTGCCGCGTGAGCGGCACGAAATCTTCGGAAAAGTCCGTTTTGCAGACCGTAGGGGCGAACTTCGTTTGCCTTTCAAAATCCGCACAAATTTTAGACCGCGTACTTCGTAGTGACAGCCCTTGCGGCTGTCCGATATCGGCGAAGCCGATACAAAGTTATAGTAAGGCTGAATTGTTGCTAATTGATTTCTACCTTCGCTACACACCATAATCAAACGATATATACTACCCGCATTTCGGCATTTTCTTTTTATTTGAAAAAGAAAACGCCTGCAAAAGAAAAGCAAAC
>ERZ791859.1348-NODE-1348-length-11286-cov-2.708396_pt1 | contig 11286 bp, 11 predicted proteins | sample MGYA00509943_ERZ791859 | MGnify/ENA primary metagenome ERZ791859 (study PRJEB30046, sample SAMN00792065) | human gut metagenome | study: EMG produced TPA metagenomics assembly of the A metagenome-wide association study of gut microbiota in type 2... | reverse complement strand
AGCACATCGAACGTGCCATGATCGGCACGACAGACTTGTTTACCTCGATAGAGTTCGACCCGTGGTGCGAAGCGCTGGAAAAAGCGTTTGACGCTTCCGAGCACATCGCATGGAAAAGGCTGCAGCCGCAATACGAAGCAGACCGCAACATCTGGCACTATGAATGGCGCTGGGAGGTGTCCGGTTGTGGCTAAGATCTACGCAACCGGAGTTGACCGCTACCTGCAGAAGCTGGAGCGTTTGAACAAAAACACGGATTCCGTCTGCAAGCAGACGGTTTACGCTGGCGCGAAAGTTGTGGGTGACGCAATCGTGGTTGCCATTGATGCCATGCCCGTGCAAGAACCGCCCGAAAAACAGCCTTATTTCTTTTTGTCCGATGCGGCAAGGGAAAGCGGCACACTGATCACGGGCGTTTCCGAAGCCCAGAAACAGGGCTTGCGGGAAGGCTTTGGCATTGCGCAGATGGCGCACGAAGATAACAGCTGGAACACTAAAATCGGCTTTGACGGCTACAACTCTGTAAAAACTAAGACTTACCCGAAGGGGCAGCCAAACGCTTTGATTGCTCGAAGCGTTGAGGGCGGCACCAGCATCCAGCAAAAAACCCCTTTTATTGCGCCCGCCGTCCGGCAGGCGCGAAAAGCTGCACAAAAAGCCATGGAGGAAACCATGGCGGAAAAGGTGCAGGAGATCATGGATAAATAACCTGCGCAGGGTGTCCACAGTGGACACCCTGCTTTTTTGTATGAAAGGAGAAAACACATGGTAACTACTGGTTTTTCCAATGTGCATATTGCTACTTACGCTTCCGATGGCGGCGTTGTGTCCTACAGCGGCGTGCGCAAGCTGGGGCGCTCGGTGAGCATGAGCACCGATATCTCCACCAGCGACGACAACAAGTTTTATGCCGATGACCGGCTGGCGGAAACCGAGACCGGCTCTGCCTTCACCGATGGAAGCGGTACCTGCACGGTAGACGGCCTGACGGCGGAGGAAGAGGCTTTTATCATGGGCCTGAAAGCCGGCAACTCCGTAACGCCGGACGAGGGCACCGCAGTGGAGACCTACGAGTACGGCGCATCTATGGAGCCGCCCTATCTGGGGCTTGGCGCAGTCAAGAAGGTGCAGAAGGACGGCAAGAGCTTCTGGAAGGCAATCATCCTGTGCAAGATCCGCTTCAAGGTGCCCAAGGACGATGCCGAGACGCAGGGCGAGCAGATCGACTGGCAGACCCAGGATCTGGACTTCAGCATCATGCGTGACGACAGCGCCATGAACCGGTGGAAGATCATCCCCAAAAAGGAGTTTGACACCGAAGCTGCGGCGATTGCCTTTATCAATAAGGCACTGGGAGGTGCGGCATGATGGAGGACAAGTACCTTGTATTTGCGCACGTTAAGGACGAAGAGTACCCCATGTGCATGACCATCAAGGCGCTCTCCATGCTGGAGGATGCCTACGGCTCGGTAGACAATGTTTTTGGCGTTGCCAAGGAAGCCACAAAAACCGGCCGCGTTGCCGACCTTGCAAAGGCGGCACTGACCATTGCGCCCGTGCTTGCGGATGCAGGCCGGGACTATGTGCGGGAGATGGCGGCAGACTCCAACGACAAGGAATTTCAGGATATGGCGCAGAGCCTGCCGGACTTTCCTGCTGCTGCGGAGCTGGAAAAGAGCATGACGTGGGCAGAGTGCCGCGCACTGTGGAACGACTGCGTTACCGCAATTGCACGCGGCTCTGGCCGCGAGGTGGAGGCTGAGCCGGACAACAGCGCAAAAAACGCGGAAAGCGCCATGTAATACAGCTCAACAGAACGTGGTTCTTGTTTTACGGCAGAAAACTGGGCATGAATGAGCATCAGGTAAATTCGTGCCCGGTTGGCCGTATGCTGGATTATATGGCGTGTATGCAGATAGAAAACGGCGCAAACCAGAAGCTCTACGCCACCATGGACGATCTGGAAAAAATACGGTAAGGAGGTGAAGAACGCATGGCAAAAACGGACATTGGCCCCAAAATAAGCGTTGAAGGCGAAAAAGAATACCGGCAGCAGATGCAAAACATCATTGCCCGGCAGAAAGAGTATGCCGCTGAGCTGAAGTCCACGACAGCATCTATGGACGAGAACACCTCCGCAGAGCAGCGGGCATCCTCGGTGGCGGCGGTTTTGCGCAAGCAGATCGCTGCGCAGACGGACGCTTTGACCGCTCAGAAGGGTATGCTGCTGCAGGCCACTGAAAAGTATGGCAGCGCCAGCACACAGGCATCAGCTTACCGGACTGCGGTCTATAAGACAAATGCGGAGTTGGAAACCTTAAAAAGCCGCCTGCGCGATGCAGAAAACGGCCTTGGGGAGTTTGCATCTAAAGCAGATAACGCAAAAGGAAGTTTGGACGGCCTTACAAACACAGATGCCGGAAGCGGTATGTTTGACGGGCTGCAATCGGCAGTTACAAAGGGAAGCATTGCGGCAAATCTGTTCAGCACAGTTTCGGGGAAAATCATTGAAGCTGGAAAGCAGGTTGTGTCGACAGGTGTACAATACAATGCGCAGCTGGAACAGTACCAGACCGCATTGACCAATATGTTGGGCAGCGAAGCAGAAGCCGTTGCTCTTTTGGATGAGATCAAACAGGATGCTGCAAAAACACCGTTTGATACTGCCGGTCTGGTAAAAGCAAACGAATTGCTTATTTCTACCGGCATAGATGCCGAAAGTTCCCGCAGAACCATCCTTGCACTGGGTGATGCGGTTTCTGCTACCGGCGGCGGTAATGACGAGCTGAGCCGCATGGCGCAAAACCTGCAGCAGATCCAGAACGCGGGCAAGGCGACCAGCGCGGACATCAAGCAGTTTGCTTATGCCGGCATAGACGTTTACGGCATTCTTGCGGACTACACCGGAAAGACCGCCGAAGAAGTGCAAAATATGACCGTCACTTATGACTTGCTGTCTAATGCACTTATTTCGGCGGCTGACGAGGGCGGCCGCTATTTTAACTCCATGAGCACCCAAAGCGAGACGCTGAATGGTCAGTGGAGCACGCTAAAAGATAACGCCACGCAGCTTGCCGGGCTTATGACAGGCGACCTGACAGACGGAGTAAAAACCGTAATCGGGCACATGAATGACCTTACTGTTGCCGCATCAGAAGCGTATGACACGGGTGGATGGCTTGGTTTGGCAGATGCGATTGCTTCTAACATCCCAATAGTTTCGGAACTTAAAACCGGTTTTGAGAATGCCACAACTGCCGCAATCAATTTTTTGGATCGCGCCAGTTATGCGTTGAACAAAGGCCTTGGCAAAGATGCTTACGCCGGATACAACAGCTACGAGGATTACCAAAAAGACCAGAAGAAAAAATCAAGTCAAACTGAAGAGGCTCGGCAAAAAGCGAGAGAAGAACGCGGAAGAAAACACGCAGAGCGCGTTCGGCAGGCACAAGCATCGAAATATATTGTCCCTACTTACAACGATTCCGGCGGCGGTGGTGGCAGCTTTGGCGGCAATTCCAGCGGAAGCTCAACCGTAAAGAAAGACTTAAAGAAATTAGTCAATACCGTAAACGATACAAACGTTGAGCTTGTAAAGGGAAATGAAAATACAGTTGGTGCCGTAAAAAAGACCATCGACACGGTAAAGAAAACTTATGACGTGTACGATAGTACAACGAACAAGCTTAAAGGAACGACAACCGAAACCCAGCAGACCGTAACCGAGAGCTGGAAAGAGATGGTGGACGGCGTAGAAACAAGCTACGAGCGTATCCGTGTTTTGGACGAAGCCGGAAATGAGATTTCTTCCAGTTTAAAAGTTGGCGCTGAGAACGTATTAAGCAATCTCAAAAATACTACAACCACAAAAACAAGCGAAAGTCTGACCGCGCAAGAAGCTGGAATTGAAGACGCTATCGGCAATATTGAACGCGCAAGAGAGAGCACGCAGACCACTCAAAAAGTTCTGAACGAAACAAGTGGTCAGCTGGAAGAGGTTGTGACCGGAACAGCTGAAACCATAACCGACAGCTATAAAGTTATAATCGACGGTCAAGAATATGCTGTTCAAGCAGTCACAAAATTTATTGATGGCTATTCACAGGGCACAACAAAAATTCTCACCGCCACAGCAACGAACATTAAGTACACCGAGGGCGTTCTGGGCGGCTTCTCCAAGTTCGTGCTGGATCTGGACACTAAGCTGGGCGGCCTGGAAAAGGTTGCAAGCAACCTGACAAAAAGCCCTCTGGGGCAATGGTTCAGCGATCTGTCAAAGGGCTACCGCGCAAGTGATAGCTTTTGGGAGAACATCGACGTCCCGGGAACGCTTGTGAGCGGTCTGACCGGCGCTGCGAAGGGCTTTCAGATGACCGGAAGCTGGCAGGGAGCAGTTGCCGGCGGCGTTATCGGAATTGTCGGAAAGCTGCTTGGCGCGTCCATCAGCACAGAAGCCGGAAGCTGGGGCGCAGACCTTGTATCTGGACTTGCCAGCGGAATCGAAAGCGGCGGTGGCATTATCGCAAAGGCGGTTTCGTGGATCGGCGGCATTATAAGCAACTTTTTGCATTTTTCGAGACCGGACGAGGGACCCTTGCGGGAATACGAGAAGTGGATGCCGGACATGATCCAAGGCATGGCGGACGGCATCCGCGACAACGCTTATCTGCTGCAGGAAGCTGCCGCAGACCTTGGCGGAAAGCTGAAAATGCAGCTGCAGTACGATGTGGGCAGCGCAAACGGCTTTGCACAGGTGGCAACCAACTCCCGCACGGTGAGCATGGGCGGTATCAACGTCAACGTGTACCCGTCTGAGGGCATGGACGAGGAGCGCTTTGCCCAGTACACCATTACACGACTTACACAGATGATCAACGAGGAGGCGGCAGCCAGTGGAGAAGTACCTGTATTTTAACGGGCACAGCAGCACCGAGTACTGCTGCCATATCGAGCACAAGCCTAGCATCCCGACCCCGAGCCGCAAGTATGAGGAGTACGAAGTTGCAGGACGGAACGGCAAGCTGCACGCGGATCAGGGGCAGTACGAGAACATCACGGTGTCGTATCAGCTGTATTTCCACGGCAGAAACCCTACCCCGGAGCAGCTGCGCAGCATCAAGGCGTGGCTTTGCGGTACACCGGGTGCGTTCCCCCTCTCGGACGGATACGACCCGGAGTATTTTTATCGCGGCATTGCAAAGATGGGCAATACCAGCAATATTCTGGACAAATACGGCCGGTTTACGGTGGAGTTTGACTGCGACCCACGGCATTTTTTGTGGTCCGGGCAGGAGCTGCAGGGCATGACGAACGGTCAGGTGCTGCTGAATCCGCTAAATCAGGTGGCACTCCCCTATTTTGAAGTGACGGGAAACGGACAAGAGGGCGAACTGCTGATAAACGGAAAAGCATTCGGCATGAAACCGCCTGCCGGAAAGACCGTGTGCTGCGACGCGGAAACGTGGAACGCATGGCTGGAGGACGGCACCAATGCAAACCCGGTGACCGGCGGCATTTGGCCGGAGCTGGCAGCGGGTGAAAACCTTATCCAGTGGAGCGGCGGTATCCAGACCGTCAAGATCATGCCAAGGTGGTGGACGTTATGAAACCTGTTTTACACGATGAAAATGTGCTTTCGGCGGAAAACTACGGCTTTGGAACACTTTCGGATGCGCTTGAGTGCACTGTCAGCTGCGAAGAAAACGGAACGTATGACCTGACCTTACAGTATCCGGTAACCGGCATTCATGCAGAGGATCTTTTGGAGCGGCGTATCATTAGCGCGCGGCCTTCCAGCTACGAAAACCGGCAGCTGTTCCGCATCTATCGAATCAGCCGCCCGATGAATGGACGGTTTCAGGTTTCGGCGCACCATATCTCGTATGACCTCGGCAACTGCATCGTGAAGCCGTTTAGCGCAAAATCGCTCAGGGAGACCATACAGAAGCTGAATGAGAATATCGTGGGAGACTGTAAGTTTGAGATCTCTACAGATTACGACAACGAGACCGCGTTTTCTGTTACAAAGCCCATGACTGTGCGCGCTGCAATGCTCTCCAACAACGGCAGCAGCATTGCAGACACCTACCTTGGCTACTGGGAGTTTGACGGCTTAAAGTGCACGCTGCGGCTTAAAGAAGAGGTAAACCGGGGCGCAGTCATTGCATACGGTCTAAATCTGGTGGACGTCACGCAGGAAAAGAACATCGACAACGTATACACCCACGTCTATCCGTACTGGGCAAACGCGCAGAAAGGCAAGTTTTACGCGCTGGACCCCATAAAGGCATCTGAAATCGAGGGATACCAGAAAATTTACCCGCTGGACCTGACCAGCTACTTCCAGAAAGCGCCTTCGGACGAAAGCATGAGAAAGGCAACTACTGATTTTTTGTCTAAAAACCAGATCGGAAAGATAGAGCCAAGTCTGACCGTAAGCTATGTGCAGCTGGAAAAAACAGTGGAGTACAAGGACCAGAAAAACAAGGTCATTCTGCGCGGCGATACGGTGGAGGTGCGTTACCTGCGCCTTGGCGTGAACGTTCTGGCAAGAGTGACAAAGACCGATTATGACGTGGTGCACGACCGGTATGCTTCAATTTATGTAGGCAAGGCGAGTGAAAAGCTTGCCAGAACCACGGTAAAAGACCGCAACCGCATGAGCACCACGAACGACCGCGCTGTTGACGCAAGCCGTGTAGCCACGGACTACATTGGCGAAACAGACGATGGCGGCATTCAGTTCGGACCCGGAAGCTATAACTATACGATCAACGAAGATGGGCTTGAATTTAACGGCATCAAAAACCATAAGTCTATCCGCATCTTGTACAACAAAGAAACTGGCGAACCCCTTAAAAGCTTTGAAGAACAAACCTACGAGGTGGACCTTACCGGTTACTCTGCTATCCTGATTACTTACGAAAGCACAAAAGGCGCTACATGGTTTGCAGGCGGCGGAAGCGGCGGCAGAGTGTCCAGCATCATACCGGTGAACGGAAAGACCTACACGCTTATGTATGCGTGGAATACACCACACTTTCGAAATGTGACGGCTTATCAAAATGGCATTAAGTTTGGCCCCGGAAAAGAACGCACCTCTCGATACAGCCCGGTCACCGGTGTTGTTTGGACTAATCTGGATCTGGAGACGCCAACATCTGATGGGTGGAAAACCAACAACGCCGTGTGTGTGCCGCAGGAAATTATTGGCTTTTTGTAAGGAGGGTTATTGTGAAAAACGACGGTTATTTATACCAGTGCACTGTGTGCCCGGACGGGCGTATCAAAAACGGTGGCTGGACGCTGAAAAGCGTCATTCCTAAAGAGCTGCCGCCGGATCAGCTGCTTTTTGAGGATTTTCCGGCAAACAGCAACGGCGGCAACGACTATATCTGGGACGGGCAAAAGCTGATTTTTGACCCGCTGCCGGAGGAAAGCGAGGAAGCAAATGCAGAAAATCAGGATTGACTTTGACAATCCCGGCCTGCCGCAGCACATCAGCGCGGTGGAGAACGACAGCCAGAGCCGGTTTTTTCAGGCAACACTGTACGAAAACGGCAAGGCGTATACTGCGCCTGCAGGGGCCAGCTACAGCATCATGTACCGTGGCTTCGGCCCCCAAAATCAGGGCTGGTACGATACCATCAACGACGGTGCGGGCAAGCGGGCAGCCTGCACCGCATCCGGCAACATTGTCACCTGCGAGATCGCACGTCAGGCACTGCAGGTGCCGGGTCATGTGAGCATTGTGCTTTGTGTGACGACCGGAAAAGGCTATATGCTCAAGAGCTGGCCTATCGAGTGCGACTGCAAAAACGACCGCTACGACAGCACTGCGGAGATCGAGAGCTTTTTCTATGTTACGCAGATTTCTAATACGGACTGGAATCGGGCAATTCAGGCGTTGGAAGAGCTCAAAAACACCATCGACCCCACCCTCTCCCTCTCCGGTAAGGCGGCGGATGCAAAGGCTACTGGAGATGCGGTTGGTCAGCTAAAGGAAGATTTTATTTCAAAAACTAAAGTGCTTGATGATTTGCCTTCTGATTTAATAAAGGCTGATATCAATCTTACAGAAGGCGCATATTATGTTCTTGACCCTACTCAAACTGGATACATACCTACACTGTCAAACTCATTGGCATATATGGCGTGCACAAAAATCGGTGTATACCCTAACGAAAAATACGTATTAAACACGTACGCTGCTAAAGAGAACATTGCGTATATAGGATTCGCTAAATCAAATGGAGAATTAGTTTCTTTTGACAAAATTATAGACACTCCGCAGAATATTAAAAATTATGCGTTTAACATACCCAATAACGTAAGAATCTTATATATAAACGGTAATTCTAGTATGTCACTATATAAAGAGGTAACAGAGAAAATTGCTACAACGGGGTATGTTGAAAAAACTTCAATCATTAAAAGTAACGACAGACTGACTACGCAGAATAACGACACGGTTTGGAATGCTAATACATCTATTGTAGATATGATTAGAGCTTACAATAACAGCCTTCTTTACGACAAAGATATGACAGATTTTAGAGTCCCGCTCTCAGAACACTTTTCGCACACTTCTTACATCAAAATTATTGGCAACACAGCATTTATAACAATGATGCGAAATGACGTCAACACTGACGATTCCAGCAGTAGCATTAACACTTATGTAACTCTTACTGTATTCAATCTTGAAACCAATAGTGTAACTAAAGATTTTAAGGTGTGCGGCTATAATTCAACTGTCGGAAACCAAAGTGTAATATCTGGGTGCGCCGCCCTAACAATTTTAAGCCTGACAGAAAATGAATGCGTAATGCAGTGCGCTGTTAAATTGGAAGACGGACAATGGCACACCATTATTTACACATACGACATCAAAAATTCTATGCTTTCAGCTCCAACCGAGTGCAAGATTGTTGACGACGCTAATAAATATGATTTTACAAGCGACAACTTTAGCACTCATGTGGCTGCACTGGGCAGCACAGACATTCCTGTTATGTGCACAATTACAAGCGATGGCACAACCAACTACGGAATGTTCATGTGCTATAACTACCTTCCTAGTGGTATTATTATGACCACCGAAAACTTCATTGATTATAAATATAGCTTTACACCCAGCATCAATACTAATGGAATTTGGGAATGCAATTTGTATTACTATAGCAGTTACTTATTCTACGCGCTGCGAGAAGAAAATACTGAGTTTGCAACACTGGCTAAAATTGACCCAAACACACACAGCACAATTGACACTTTTAGAATAACTGACGCTGGCTCAAAATTAGACTATTATGAAAATAATGGCAAGCTATATCTAATTCACAGTATTTGCGGCAGAAATAGAACTGAAATTATCGAAATCGGTAATAAATCACTTTCTCGCAGCGGTATTATTGCTCAACCTACTCTGTCATGCGTATACCCGTCTGTACAGCAATACGGAGACTGGTGCTATATCACAAGCACAAACAATAACACAACGCGTGTGTATATTAGACGTTTCAGAAAAACTGTATTATCTAATTTAGAAACATCAAATAAGATGCTGATGTTATTGACAAGTATGAGCGACTAAAGAGGGCTTTATTTGACTATTCACCAACATAAAAAGAAAGGACTGATATTATGCTCCCTATCATGGACGTTTCCCGCTGGCAGGGCACGATCGACTGGGACAAGGTCAAGGCAAGCGGCCTTGTCTCCGGCGTGATGCTGCGGGCACTGGGAAACAGCGCGGAGGACAAACCCAGCAAACCCTACATTGACCCTACCTTTGAGCGCAACTACGCCGAGTGCAAGCGGCTGGGCATCCCCTGCGGCGTGTACTACTACTGCAAGGCGGTCAACACAGCAGAAGCTGACGCAGAGCTTGCTTTGCTGCGCAAGGTGCTGACCGGAAAGACATTGCAGCTGCCTGTGGCGGTGGACATCGAGGACACCTATGTGCAGGCTCCGTTGGACAAGCAGACCCTGACGGACATTGCAGCGCACGCTCTGGCCAGCATTGAGCAGATGGGCTTCTACGCCATGCTGTACACCGGGCTGTATTTTGGGCAGACGAACCTTTACATGGGCGGCGCTGCGCTGAAAAAGTACGACGTGTGGCTGGCAGCCTACCGCAACCACAAGCCTGAACCGGGCTGGCCGTTCGGCTTGTGGCAGTACACCAGCAAGGGCAAGATTCCCGGTGTTGTGGACGCGATACCGGGCAAGATTTCCGGCGTGGATTTGTCTGTGCCCTACAAAAACTACGCTAAAATCATCGCAAAGAAGGGTCTGACCCGTCTTCGGGAGGGTGCATGAGCGAAGCAATCATCGTGGCAATCATCACCGGCGGTCTGAGCCTGATCGGCTCAATCGTCTCCAACAACCGCACTGCCAACCGCACCGCCCAGAGTATGGACGCCAAGCTGGACAAGCAGCAGGCTGTGACCGAAACAAAGCTGGAAGAGCTGACCCGCGAAGTCCGGGCGCACAACAACTTTGCCCAGCGCGTGCCAGTGCTGGAAGAGCAAATCAAGGTGGCAAACCACCGCATCGAAGATCTCGAAAAAGAGAGAGGAGAGTAACACATGGAAGCAATCCTTAACACCATTATCACCCCGCTGCCCGCATGGCTGGCGCTGGTGCTCATCGTTTTGGGCGCTGTGTCGCTTGTGCTGGGGCTTATCCGTCTGGGCTACGGCGCAGCGGTCAAGACGCTGGTGCTTGACCTCATCGACCAAGCAGAGCGGGAGATTCAGGGCACGAAACGTGGCGCAGAGCGCAAGGCGTGGTGCGTCAAGATGCTGCGCACCTATCTGAACACCAGCCGGTGGGGCAAGCTGGTAAGCTGGGCAATCACCGAAGAGACCATGAGCAAGGTTATCCAGTTTTTCTTTGACCGCGCCCGGTCGGCACTGCAAAAGCAGTAAGGAGCACGCCGTGAATCTAAAAACATTTTTTGTTGCAGAAATTGTTGCTGTTTTTGCACAGCTTTTGCTTTTTACGCCTTTCTTCTTTATCTGGAGACGCGATCGCAAATCTATTGGAAAAGAAAATCTTGCAGTTCCCCTCAAAACCCGGTTTTTATATTGGTGCATTTTCTTCCCACTCTGGGCTATCCCGCTTATTTCTCGCTGAAAGGAGTATATCATGGCAAGCACTACATACGAGCATTTTGTTGACGCCAACAAAATGTACGCCATACACGAACGTTTTCTTGACCTCACGAAAACATACCATTTTGCCGTCATTGGCAATATGGTGCGCAACGCCGGACAGCTG
>ERZ791859.1342-NODE-1342-length-11350-cov-2.154139_pt1 | contig 11350 bp, 8 predicted proteins | sample MGYA00509943_ERZ791859 | MGnify/ENA primary metagenome ERZ791859 (study PRJEB30046, sample SAMN00792065) | human gut metagenome | study: EMG produced TPA metagenomics assembly of the A metagenome-wide association study of gut microbiota in type 2... | reverse complement strand
GGGAATGAAACCGCGGAAAATCCATGGCGGCGTTTTCCCTCATTTCCGGCAGATGCGTCAATGACAATAAAACAATGAAAGAAATTGATAATCAGTTATCCGCTCCGGAACAACCCGGCGGAATGCCCAGCCATCCCGTGACATTCGCCTCCAACGATGAACCGTCCCCGATGCCGTGGCCCAATACCTGGTACCCCGTCACTCCCATAGGGCCGGAGACGGAATACCCATGCCCGTGTTCCGAAGGAGACTCCGGTACCGGAAATACGGACAACAATAGTGTGGACTTTTCCATTGAATTCGGCCGTTTTCCCAAATGGCCGGAATTGAGTGGAGGCCGCCTGATGCTGAACCTGAACATGATGGATGCCGGGTTATGCTGGGGGACCTCCTTTCAGTACGAGCACATTTCCCAGCGCCGCCTGGAAGTGACTGAAACCGCCAATGCGTCCATCAGCCGTCCGGAAGAACCGGAAGATGTTTCCCGGGCGGTGGTGAAGACGGAAAAAGGGTTTCCGCGCTATTACAGCTTTGCCTCTCCAAATGTTTCCGGGGCAGAGGTGCTTGGCGGTACCCAGATGTTCCAGGACAGGATGCGGCGCGTTACTGTGGATGGCATTTCCTATCTGGAAGAAGTTCAGGAAGGCGGCATGACCATGCGCTTCCGTCCCAATTCCGCCGTATTTGACCATATCGTGACGCCGCTCGGCGTGAAAATCACCTTCGCGGAATTGGCTGAGGAACTTCAGGTAGTCCGGCAGGATGCCTATAACGAGCCCAACAGCGCGGTAGAAGCGTTCAATGCGCTTTCCCTGTTCATGCTGAAACAGGTGTGGAACAAGGCGGACGGATTGCTGGACCTGAACGATGTGCAGAACATCAAATGGTATGCCCCCGCAGACGTGGAGGGACGGCGCAACGACGGAATGTATATCATCCGCAATGGTGCCGTTCCCATCAAGACGTGGAAGCTGTCCTGGACGTTCTCGGATACGGAGACGATGATCGCCCGTGCCGTGGATGAAGAAAATCCGGAGGTGACTCAGATGATGCTGAAGACATTGCGCATTGAAGAACCGGGCGGTTTTATCAGTGAATGGCGTGCCGGCCTTTACCCGGACGACCTGACGCTGGTGAAAGGCGAGGGAGATGACGCTATCAGCATTGTCACCAGATGCCGCCCTGCGGACGGCCATGAAAACATGATAGCCAAGGACGTTAACGGACAGTCCATGGTGGCGGGAGGCTACTACACGGACAAGAAGGAAAAATTCAAGTATGTATACAGCGGTGTAGCGGGAACCGAGAACGCCGTACTGTGTTCCGCAGAAAAGGAAGTGTACCAGCGCCGTTTGTACGGAGACGTCCTTCTATCCCGCACGGAAGGATATGGAACCCCGCTGGAAAGGACATGGACGTACGGATACGGCAGCGATCCTTCTTCCCCCAATTATGGCAAACGCATCAGGGAAACGCGCCCGGACGGTTCCGTAGTGGAGATGGAGTATGATTCCAACGGGAACGTGATTCAACGGACGGAGCCGTGGTATGGAGATATTCAGAAGAAAATTAGTTATACTTATTCTACTGAGAAATTTAATGACAGGCGGGTGATACGGGAAGTTGCGAATTTGAGCAATGGTGAAAAGACGGTACAAATGTACGCTATTTCAAATGTTTATTCAAATTCAGGTGAGACTGCATCAAAGACAACTTCTCAAACCGGGTGTGGACAGACCAGACCTACCAATTCTGCATCAACGGAATGGTATGTGAATCATCCTTCTTGTGTTTATGCACAGGGGAAAATAAAAAAGAAAAAAGAAATTGACGGAACGGAAATTCATTATGAATATGCGCTGTGTTCTGATTATCAGTCATTATGGAAATGTACGGAAACACTGCAAGGAGAGCATGGAATTGTATCTGGAAAGTCTACGAGAACCGTTCATTATTATGCAGAAAACGGTAATGAAATAGCGACGGATTATCTGGTCCATGTATTGGGAAATTTTGTTTCTGTTGATTTTAAACAGATGACTTATGATGAATCTCACCGGGTAATTCGTACGGATTATGCCAACGGACTTTATTCTTCTGCTGAGTGGAGCTGTGCCGGTCCTTTGTGGGAGACGGATGTAAGAGGGCTGCAAACGCGGTATACTTATAATGGGGTTAAGCGTTTGGTTCGCATGGAACGGGACGCTGCTGTTCCTGTAGAAAGTTGGAATGGTGATGAAATGACGGTTACTTGTCCCGATACGGTTACGAATTTTACCTATGACGGCGCAGGAAGAATTCTTTCAATCACTACTTCCATGGGGAGTCATATTAACAATGTAGTAAATGAATATGATATATTGGGACGTATCATTTCAAGAACTGATGAATTGGGGCGTTTAACTTCATATTCCTATTCTCCGGACGGTCTTACGACTACAGAAACTACATTTACTGGTTCAACCCTGTCCACCCGGCTTTTTCCGTCGGGATTGGTAGCGGAAGAATCCGGCACGGGACAGGAAGGACGTTATTATGCGTATGAGACGAATGAGGATGTCGGGATCAGAAAAAATGCCCATTTGGATCCTGATTGTCGGGTAAGAGTGGAAAGCACCGTAGAAGATGGTGGTGGACGTTTTAAAATGGTAGAGAAAGCAACTATTTCTCCTGAAACGGGTTATGGTATCAGCACGAGAAATCTCACCATGTATAATGAGAAAGGGCAGGTAGTGCATTGGACCGGTGATGATAGCGTCAACTATACGTACAAATATGATGAATTAGGCAATCTGCGCTTCAGCAGAAAGGCGTGGTCTACAGAGGATGCGACCCTTCCCGGAGACCGCTTGTTTGAAACGTACTTTCATCTTTTATCTGTGGTGCCATCCGGAGTTCCTCAGGAAGCCTCCCAGATGGTATTCAAGGTCTCCCGTGAGACTCTTCCCAGACAGGATGCTTCCGATTTGACTGAGGATACTTATGAGCTGGTTTCCCGTAAAAGTTCGTCTTTGGTTTCCCTGACACTACATAAGGATGTTTATGCACGATGGTCCTGGGAAAAAACGTACAATGAGAGCGGGAATATCCGTATTCTAAGGGGAAGGAATGGGTGTGATAAAGAGGAAGAGACGGTTGTTCTAAATGGAGATATTGTCCGGAAAAAGGAAACGGATGGCACTATTACCAAGTACAAACGTACTTATGGGTCTTCCGGAAATACGCTTACCATTCAGGATGCGCGTGGAAAAAACATGGTCATTGAGTATGACCTTTCTGGAAGAGAAATTCAGAGAACAGACCAAAATGGGGAGATAACCGTCACTACATATGATGGTGTAACGGGGCTTCCCAGTTGCGTTACTACTCCGGATGGTAAAAAGAAATATTATGAATATGATTCCCGCAACCGGTTGATTCGCCAATATGGAAGTGCCGTTCAGCCGATGAAGTGGGAATATGATGACCGCGATCATGTTGTGGCGCTTTACACGTATCGTTCCCCTGATGGGATTCTGGATACGGTTCCAGAGTCCGGAGGCGATGTGACGCGCTGGAACTATGATCACGTAAGCGGTTTTTTATTGGATAAGACTTATGCAGACGGTACCAGGACCTCTTATATTTTTGATGAATGGGAGCGTCTTGTAACACGAAGGCAGTCCCGGGGCGTGGAATCCGTTTACCGGTATGATGAAGTTATAGGTAAATTAGTCTCTATAACACATAGTGATGGAACTCCGTCCGTATCCCTTACCTATGATGAGAGAGACCGTATAGCCACGATACAGGATGCTTCCGGCTCCAGGAGAATGGAATACTCCGGTTTTGAAGATGTTGCCTCCGAAACCTCCCATTGGTTGGTAGATAGTACCTTGTCCTATTCGCGTGACTCTTTGGGGCGTCCGTCAGGTTATGCACTATCCCTGGATGGGACGGCGGTGCAGGAGGTTTCATTGAGTTATGATACGTTGGATCGTCTTTCTGTAGTGTCGCTTAATGGAAAATCCTTCACTTACGGCTATGATATAAATACAGGTTGGCTGAACGAACTAACCTATCCGAATGAAATGATCCGAAAAACGGAGTTCCATGCCAATCTTCCATTGGTTTCGTCCCTGACCTATGTGAAAGGAACTTCCATAGAGCCCATGATCAAGCATGCCTATACCTGGGACAATATGCAGCGTCCCTCTATGCGGGAAGATTATGTAGGCTCCTCCACTCTTTCGCGCCGTCATACATATGGCTACAATGCGCGTGGAGAATTAGCGGAAGATATGATGAGTCCCGGTGGCTCTTTCAGCTATACCTATGACAACCTCGGTAACCGTGTGGCCGCAGTCAGACGTGGAGCTTCTAGTTCTTATGATAGCAATAGACTGAGCCTGTATGAGAGCGCGGCACATTCCGGTATGATCTTCACACCTACATACGATACTGACGGCAATCAGACCAGTGTAAAAACTTCCACAGGAGTCTGGGCTGTCCAGTATAACGCAGATAATCGTCCAGTGGTCTTTACACAAGGAAGCAAAAAGGTGGAATGTGTGTATGACTGTCTTGGACGGCGCGTGGAAAAACTGGAATATGATGGAAACACCTTGACCAAACGCACCAGATTCGTGTATAGGGGATACTTAATGGTTGCAAGCATGGACTGCACGCAAAATACCTCCAACCCTCCCTTGCAGGGTACATGGTTCTGGGATCCTGTGGAACCGGAGGCAACGCGTGTGTTGGCAATGTGCACACATAACGCGGACAGGGGGGTGTCCTCTACCCGGTACATAGCGCATGACCTGCTCAAAAGTGTAAGCGCTCTGTTTGACTCTTCGGGAACTCGGCAGGCGAAGTTTGAATACACAACCTATGGAGAAACTCTCAAAGAGGAAGGGAATTGGACGTCAACGATGCCGTTCCGCTATTCCTGCGAATACTGGGAAGAAGACTTGGGCCTGATCTATTACAATTATCGGCATTATAATCCGCAGGATGGAAGGTGGATTTCCAGGGATCCAATTGAAGAAAACGGAGGGTGGAATCTATATGGTTTTGTAAAAAACAATCCTATATTAATTTATGAATATTTAGGACTTTCTTTTAAATCTAAAGAAGAGAGATATGGAGAATATTGTATTCTATCTCAAGATCCTAGTGATATAGAGGAAACCGTGGAGTTTTATGGAACAAAGGAACCTGAAAGACGTGTCCGCAAAATTTCTGAAGCAGTAATTGATGAGTATACTAAATATCCTAAGACGGTAAAGACTGCAGTCACTGGACTAGCTGCTTCAGGATTGGCATTCAATACAGCTGGAGGAATTTTAACTTCTATGCAGGTTCATGTAACTGTAGAATTTACATGTAAATGTGTATGTAAATGTAAAATGATGAGTGTTTTAACTGGAGAGACGACCAGTGCGATAACCGGAGAATTTACTGTTACTAGTAGAAGTTTTGGACAAAGAAGTACACTGACGGATGGTTTTGGTATTGCTAATAAAGTCCCTCAAGGCTGGAAGCTAGAGGAGAAAAAACAGGATGAACTTAACAGAATTTATATGGAGAAACTTAAAGAATGTGACGATAAATGCAAAAAAATAAAATCATAAATAAATATAGTGTAAGGGGTGCAGCCATTGCATTTCTGTGTACTAACATCATCTGGATAGGAGGATTATTTATATACAATTCTTCAGTCCATGTTAATAAAAATCAAATCTATCAAGAACAAGTAGATAGATTATCCTATATTGCATCGTTAAGTGCTGAAATGTCCATTTTAAGAAAAGACGATAACAAAAAATCTATTTTTGATCCTTTTTTACAGGAAATTATAAATCAAATTACGGGAAATGTTATTATAAATTCAATATATGAATTTGATGGAGAAAATCTTGTTCAATTTGATATATTGAATAGTATTTTTAAAAAATTGATAGAAAAAGGATTGATTGATCCTGAAATGTTAAGTAATCCTCTTGGAATTACTGAAGATACAAAGTATCATCATACAAATATTATACATGATTTCTATACATTCGATAATAATAAGATCAAAAAGACTATGACATTGGATGAATATAAAAAATTCCAAAAATGGTTTTACAATAAGATAATGACACAAGTTAAAAAGAATTAGATCTTGTTTTTAAAAAAATCTGAAAATAACGGGAAACGATCAATATTCCAGAAAAATTACATATATTACACAAAATCTGAATGGTTAGAACAATATATTGATGAGTGATTAATATGATGCTTGATATATACAAAGGTGAAAGTAAAATTACTGTCAATAAGAGAAGTTAAAATATCATATACTTACCCAGAATTTTAATGTGAGATAAATTATAACCCGAGGCTAACAGGGGCCTCGGGTTTTGTTTGTAATCAGGCAGACATGGACTGGGCACAAAATACCTCCAATCCATTTAATAGTCCGGATGAAAAAGTTGCTAGACAGGGGTTAGCATTCAAATGAAAGGAACGATGGTAGTAATCTATCATATGAATACAATGCAGGAGTTAACAGTAGGGTACATATGAGAATTATATGAAAAAGAAAGATTGATTGATTGTGAACAGACTGTATTTATTAGTTGCTGGTGTTTTTTTTCAATGTGCTTCTGCTGCGTCTACTGCAGAATTTGAAGCAATATGCCTGCAGGTATTTGAAGACAGGGCAAAATTATTAAATGATAATATGAGTGTATTGAAAAAATCAGTATACTCTTACATACCCTATTCTGATAATAGGGCCCTGGAGACAGGAAGTCTTCCTTTAAATATTTATAGAGAAATATTAAGAAAATGTGATGGACAGTATGATGTTTTCTATGCAAGCATACATACTGAAAAATCATACGTTTTTTTAGTTATTAAGAATAATAGAATTTTTGTTTGGAAACCTTACTTGAAAGTTCCCGGCTCATCGGAAAAATGGTATTCTGAATTGGCCGTCCAAGGGAAAATTAAATGTTTGGAGGAGAAACTGCTTGAAGAGAAAAATTCCGAGGTTCTCATGGAGCTTGTGAAAGAGTGGAAGAATCTAAAATCAGCGTCATGGGAAATAGAGGAATATTCAAATCCAATTTCAACAGGAGTTTTAAATTCAATTTATAAGGTCCTAACGAGTTTCTGGAAATTACAAGTGCCCTCCAAAGGTATTGATAGCACTGAATTTTTCCTTTTAAGTGAATTTTTCATGTCGTCGGGATACTTTTCTTACTATGGAATGAATTCAAGAATATTTGGTGTTTCTTTTAGAGATTTTACGGTACCAGGCACACCCGCGAGGGAAGTGATAGGGCTGATGGATGATCTGATCGATTATGGCTGTGATACAACCGTTCAGGAAAATGATCCCAAAACTCATTTTGACATAGGAAGTTTGGAATACGATCCATTTATTAAACAAAGTTGGTGATTAATTTTCTATCATGAATTATTTAAGGAAATGATACGATGCATATTCGTAGAAAAAATAATATTATCTGAAATATGCAAATTAAAAATATCATAGCGCTGATCATTTTAGCTTCACTTCCTCATGTTTCTTGTCAGAGCATAAGAGAGGCGGAAGAAATTAATGTCTATCATTGTAAGGGAGTGGTCGATCCAGGTACATCATCATATTATTATTTTTATCAAATAAATGGTAATGCAATAAACGTGAAAAAAATGATTCCCGATATTTATGCCCATTCTTCCAAGGATAAACTGGAATTTGATGTAAAAGGAAATTCGAATGAATTTATTTCAAAATTGAATGATTTAATAAATAATGTAAAAAGTTCGAAGATTGATTTTCAGCAAAGAAAAGAAATAACGGTCAATATGCCGGGAAAAAGTTTCATATATTATGCAAGATCTGATACGGCGGGAGAATATATTGATGCAGTAATTACTGTAGTGCTTGATATGTACAAAGATAGAAGTAAAATTACCGTTAACAAAAGAAATTAAATATTATATCCTTATCTAGAATTTTGATGCAAAATAACTATATCCGGGGCTCATATGAGCCTCAGTGTTTGTTCATGAATGAGGCAGGTATGCACTGTACCAAAACACGTGCATCCCGTTCTTCCTGAGTACAATGATGAAAAAAATAATTACCTATTTAAATGGCTTGTGCATAGCAGGTATAACAGGAATACTCGTTTCTTGTTCTTCCAGCGTGGATCAATTGACAGCGACGGCACCAGAATATCAGAAGCTGGAAAATTTATATGTTCGGTTAACGAATACAGAGCAATCCCGGAATGAAGCATACTATAGGCAACTGAAGAAAGAATATTATGCAGCATTGGTTCCTTTTTGGGCTGGAAAAACAAAGATGCCGGTTGGGGGGGGTGACTTTACGGATATGTTGGCGCGTAAGCATGGAATCAATTTGTTCTATATGCAAGAGGGAAGAAAGATCCCTGCTTACCTTATATTCATGGAAACAATTCATGATCCAACAGTGCGTAAGACAAAAGGAGCACAAGAAATTTATGAAGAACAATATGGGATGGCCAGGAAATTAAATCAGATTTAAAATTATGTACTATGAACAATATATGGTTATATAAAATAAGTTTCTTTTGCCTATGTGGAGGATTGATCTCTTGTTCCTCCGAAATAAAAGAAAATTCTACACTAGGCCAGAAGTACAGCAAATTGGAGCAATTATATCGTTCTTCTTCAGTCAATGAGGATAGCAATCGCCTTGCGCATGATGTAAAATCTTCCATGTATATAAATATGGGAATAAAAGAATGGAGCCCTCAAGATCATCCGAATGTAGCGGAATACAGTGCACAGTTGGCGAGAAAGTATGGAGTGAATGTTTTGTACATGCAACACGGTACTCGTTTACCGGCCAATTCATCCTGGTTGGATGTTGTGGGTGATCAATCTATTCCCAAGACAGAAAAAGCGAATGAATTGTATGAGAGAATGAGGAACAAGTGCCAAAATTTGTCTCCTTTTACGGCTAATTATTTTTTAACAGATTCGTTTCAATAATTTTTCTTCCTGATTGGCAGGTTGATATTTTATAGATTCGCAGCAGGTATTAACTTGCTGCGAATCTTATATTATTATGAAAGAAGAATCTTCAGATGTGATATTAATTTTGTAGAGCGGTATTTGTTGCCCATATGAGAGACTACTTGTGGTGATCCGGCAGGGGGATAAGGAGAAAAAAGAGTTGGGTTCAGAGATGATTGGGAATTTGAAGGCATTTCCTTTTTGCTGGAAATGTTGGTAAGATGGTATAAGATGTTGTTAACCATGAAGTTTTTCTTCCGATTAAGAGTGTTGCTAGCACCGTTTGCCGGAATAACGCTATGTTCTTGTTCCCAGTGGATGCAGCAAGCGGAAGGATATTTTCCGCTCAATCCGGAGACATGGTGTTGTGAAGATTACACGGCTGAACAAAATTTCTCCCATGTTTTTTCCTATTATGCCTGCCGCAATCTAAATGAGGAGAAGTCGTATTGCGATTATGTGAAGCGTCCATTGAAGTTGCAATGTGATATGCATGTGCGCTATTACCCGGTGATTTATAATCCGGATATGCGTGAATTGTATGGGGATGATTTTAAGCAATACTTGAGGTTTCAGGGATTGTGGGACCAGAAAGATGAACAGAGTTGGAGAAAAGGAGCCCGTCTTCCGGTCGTGCCGAGGGGATCAACGGTTGTGGTGCATGGTGTTAAAGGCATCTATCAATATGCCGTGGATAAAAGGACCGGTACTCTTAGACATCCTTCGAGTGATGTTGTGGCATTGGTGGAGTTTTTTGACCCATGGACCCACCGAACGGTATATGGAGAATATGCATGGACATCCGTGGAAGGCATCCGGAAGGAAGATACTTTTGTATTGCACCGGTATTTGAAGCGCGCTCCCTGGGAACCCTCCAGCGTTCCAGGATTAAGAGCCATTCAGGGTGCAGGCTATCCGGTTCCGGAAAAATAAAGAAGCTTTTCCTGCCTGTTGCGTGAAAGGAGCTGGGTCATTTCTGTCTGTTAGACAGGAGTGGCCTTTTGGCGTGCCCGTAAATAGTGTGAAAGTTGCTTGACGATTCGTCCCCGGTTGGCTATGTGGGATTTTTACAGGAGCTTGCCGTAACGATATGTGCAAGGATGTTCTGTTTTCCTGCTACCGGAAGGGATAAAAATTGGGCGGGATATTCCTTCATGCAGCCCCCAAAACGTCCAAAACGTTGAATATCTTGATTTTTCTTCACGACATAGTTTTCTGATATTGTTGCATTTACTTATGTTATGTTGTTTTCTAACATTTTTCTTCTAGGCCCGTTTGATTTTATATATATAGTTTTTGGATATTGTATGAATATTTGCATGTCCATCTATAGATCAATCGAATTGAGGAAGAATACATCGGGAAGTTATAAGGTCAGGCTAACCATTGACCGGGGCAGCAAGTTTTGTGGGGCCAGAAAGTCGCTCGGCCTGGGTACTCACCAGGAGGATTGTGCGTTAAGGCGCGCCTCCCTGATGCGGTATTTGTTGTTTCACATGGGATGGTTTCCCGGAGGAAAGATTACCGTGAAGGGGCCTGCCGATTGTGGCATGAAGGAGATTTTCTGGGACAGTATGGAGTATCCGGTGAATTCCCGAATGTTCAGGCTCACGGGAAAGGGCTGCCGCATGGTTACGGATGAGACGATGTTCATCTGGTTCCAGACGAATGGAGATGAGAAAGTCCGGTGCCTCCGTTTGCTTATTTCCGGCTGGAGGCTGAATGACCGGGAGGGCGACCTGAGGGTATTGATTCAGGGATTGCAGCATTGCGCCTCAGAACAGCGCCAGCATCCCTGCCGCATTTTGAATATTGAAATCGGGTCCGGTTCCGTCGTGGCGTCCCGGGACGAGTGCGTGCTGAAAGGGTAGGTGCCCGTGCCGTCGCAGATATCGTTTGGAGTGGTTTTCAAGTGGTTTCAGGAACGGCCCGAGTTGTTTTAACAGATAACGGATAGAAATGTATGGATTGTTTTGAAGGAAGGCGGAATGCCCTGCTGAAGGAGTTAAATGCTCTGCCGGGAGAAGGCGCCCTGTATGGTTTTTTGATGCGCCAGGGGGAGCAATTGCCCCCTTTTGCGGAAGAATGGAAGACGGAAGCCTGTCTTCTGCGGGGATGCCAGTACCGGGTATGGCTGCGCCTGTTCCTGGAAGATGGCCTGCTGAGGATTGATGCAGATAGTGATTCCCGCATCAGCCGGGGATTGATGGCTTTGTGGGTGAGACTGTTTTCCGGCCTGACGCCGGGTGAGGCGCTAGCGGCGGATACGGATTTTTTCCGTCAAGGCATCCTTGGAAAATGGCTGATT
>ERZ791859.1333-NODE-1333-length-11432-cov-2.528786_pt1 | contig 11432 bp, 10 predicted proteins | sample MGYA00509943_ERZ791859 | MGnify/ENA primary metagenome ERZ791859 (study PRJEB30046, sample SAMN00792065) | human gut metagenome | study: EMG produced TPA metagenomics assembly of the A metagenome-wide association study of gut microbiota in type 2... | reverse complement strand
GGCCTTTTTACACTTCGGACAGCCTGTATCACAACAACTCTGCACTGTTTCACAACGGGCACAGCAATAACGCACAATGGAGACTCCACCTCCTGAATAGATAATCAGGAGAGAAAGGATAAGTGCTGTTATGTAGGCTAGTCTTTTCATATCCGGAGACAAAGATAGAAATAAAAACAGACTATACCAGCTGTTTCGTTCAAAAAAGATAATAACCATAAAGCCTAAAGCCGCATTACAAGAAAAAACAGACAGAATATTTTTCCTTTTTTATTCGCAGGATTCGTTATTTTCATCTATATTTGTCGATAGTGAAAGATAGAACAATTGTAGAATTTATAGAAAAAACGAGTATGAAAAAACAATATGTCAGTCTGCTTGCGATTATACTTTCGGTAAGCGGCTTTTTGTTTTCTTGTCATGACAAGATGAACAAAAATACAGGTGCATTGCAATTCGACAGTATCCAAGTGAATGAAACGGCTCACTTGTTTAATGATACAGCCAAACCGGCATGTAACATTATCATTAACTTTGCTTATCCTGTCAAATCATCGGATGATATGCTGAAAGACAGTTTGAACGCTTATTTCATTTCTGCCTGCTTCGGCGACAAATATATCGGAGAAAAACCGGAGAATGTAGTAAAGCAATACACCGAAAATTACATCAGTGAGTATCGCCGTGACTTGGAACCTATGTATACAGAAGATGAAAAGGACAAAGAAGATGAATCTTCTATCGGTGCCTGGTATTCTTATTATAAGGGTATAGAGAGCCACGTGCAACTCTACGAGAAAGACTTGTTGGTATATCGCATCGACTACAACGAATATACCGGAGGTGCACACGGCATTTACATGACCACTTACCTGAATATGGACCTTACCCTGATGCGTCCCCTCCGCCTGGATGATATTTTTGTAGGAGATTATAAAGAGCCACTGACCGACCTGATCTGGAACCAGCTCATGGCTGACAACAAAGTGACCACTCACGAAGCTTTGGAAGACATGGGATATGCTTCTACCGGCGACATCACCCCGACAGAGAATTTCTATCTCAGCAGAGAGGGCGTCACGTTCTACTACAATGTATACGACATCACTCCATACTCCATGGGCCCCGTCAAAGTGACAATTCCATTCCCAATGTTGGAACATCTGTTAGGCAGCAACCCGATTTTGGGAGAGTTGAAAGATTAAAGCCCTATTTTCATTAAAAGAACGAACACCAATGAATATCCGGTTGTTATTGCCCCGTGTGATGCAGAAGGATATTCATTTTATATACATATTTTAAACTTATCATTCAAAACCAAAGAAGTGGAAATCATACTGAAATATTTTCCTGATCTGACGGAAGAGCAACGCAAACAGTTTGCTGCTCTATACGACCTCTACATCGACTGGAATTCAAAAATCAACGTTATCTCCCGCAAAGATATCGAGAATTTATACGAACATCACGTACTTCATTCGTTGGGTATTGCCAAAATCATCCAGTTCCGTCCCGGCACAAGCATTATGGACTTGGGTACGGGCGGAGGTTTCCCCGGCATTCCTCTGGCAATCTTGTTTCCGGAAACAAAATTTCATCTGGTTGACAGTATCGGCAAGAAAGTGCGCGTAGCAACCGAAGTAGCCAATGCAATCAGACTGAAAAACGTAACTTTCCGCCATGCCCGTGCCGAAGAAGAAAAACAACTGTTCGACTTTGTTGTCAGCCGTGCCGTAATGCCTCTGGCAGATCTGATTAAGATTATCAAAAAGAATATTTCTCCTAAACAGCAGAACGCATTGCCCAACGGGTTGATCTGCCTCAAAGGCGGTGAGCTGGAACATGAGACAATGCCGTTCAAGCACAAAACTGTGATTCAAAGTCTGAGCGACAGTTTCGAGGAAGATTTCTTTGAAACAAAGAAGGTGGTATACGTTCCCATTTAACAGAATATCCGTTCTGATTTAATATAAATCATAGAGAACCATGAAAATAAAAAGATTTGAGTTTAATATGTTTCCCGTAAATTGCTACGTATTATGGGATGACACGAAAGAAGCAGTCGTGATTGACCCCGGCTGCTTTTACGAAGAGGAAAAGCAAGCCTTGAAGAAATTCATTCTTACCAACGAACTGAATGTAAAGCATTTGCTGAATACTCACTTACATCTGGACCATATCTTCGGCAATCCGTTCATGCTGAAAGAATTTGGTCTGTCGGCCGAAGCCAACAAGGCGGACGAATACTGGATTGATGAAGCGCCGAAACAAAGCCGTATGTTCGGATTCCAGTTGCAGGAGAAGCCGGTTCCGCTAGGCAAGTATCTGCACGACGGTGATAGTATCACTTTCGGACATACAACTCTGGAAGCGATACACGTGCCCGGTCATTCACCCGGCAGTCTGGTGTATTATTGTAAAGAAGACAACTGTATGTTCTCCGGCGATGTCCTGTTTCAAGGCAGTATCGGCCGTGCCGACCTCACAGGCGGTAACTTCGACGAGTTGATAGAGCATATTTGCAGCCGTCTTTTTGTCCTCCCCAACGAAACAGTCGTTTACCCGGGACACGGTGCCCCCACGACTATCGGAATGGAGAAAGCTGAGAACCCATTTTTTAGATAAAACAAAATCCTCCTATTAATATGAAAACCGATTTGTTAGCTAGCCGTCACATCGGCATCAATGAACAAGACACAACTGTAATGCTCCGCAAAATTGGTGTGGACTCGTTGGACGAACTAATTGAGAAAACCATTCCCGGCTGAAAGAGCCACTGGCATTAAACGCTCCCCTGACGGAATACGAATTTGGGAAACACATCGCCGAACTGGCAGGTAAGAACAAACTGTACACTACATACATTGGTATGGGTTGGTACAACACGATTACTCCGGCCGTTATCCAACGGAATGTGTTCGAAAATCCCGTATGGTATACGTCTTATACTCCTTATCAGACCGAAGTTTCGCAAGGACGCCTGGAAGCACTGATGAATTTCCAAACTGCCATATGCGACCTTACCGCCATGCCGCTTGCCAACTGCTCACTCTTGGACGAAGCGACTGCGGCTGCCGAAGCCGTAAGTATGATGTACGCCCTACGTTCCCGTGCGCAACAGAAAGCGGGTGCGAACGTAGTGTTTGTTGACGAAAATATTTTCCCTCAGACATTGGCGGTAATGACTACACGTGCCGTACCTCAAGGCATCGAGCTGCGTGTAGGTAAATATAAAGAATTTGAACCTTCACAGGAAGTATTTGCCTGCGTATTGCAATATCCCAATTCGAATGGCAGCGTAGAAGATTACACAGAGTTTACGGAAAAGGCTCATGCGGCAGATTGTAAAGTTGCCGTTGCCGCCGACATCCTAAGTCTTGCCTTGCTGACACCTCCGGGAGAATGGGGAGCGGACATCGTATTCGGAACAACACAACGCCTAGGCACACCGATGTTCTACGGCGGACCTTCGGCCGGCTACTTCGCCACACGGGATGAATACAAACGGAATATGCCGGGACGAATCATCGGCTGGTCTAAAGACAAATACGGTAAACTTTGTTACCGAATGGCTTTACAGACCCGCGAACAGCATATCAAACGCGAGAAGGCAACTTCAAATATCTGTACGGCACAGGCATTGCTGGCTACAATGGCAGGATTCTATGCCGTTTACCACGGTCAGGAAGGTATCACGACTATCGCTTCACGTATCCACAGTATCACCGTATTCCTTGATAAACAATTGAAGAAATTCGGATATACGCAAGTGAATGCACAATACTTCGATACCCTGCGCTTCGAACTGCCCGAACACGTTTCGGCACAGCAAATCCGTACGATAGCTCTTAGCAAGGAAGTAAATCTGCGTTATTTCGAAAACGGAAACGTAGGGTTCAGTATTGACGAAACGACTGATGTAGCAGCCGCCAATGTGTTGCTTTCTATCTTTGCCATTGCTGCGGGAAAAGATTATCAGAAGGTGGATGACATCCCTGAAAAAAGCAATATAGACAAGACTGTAAAACGTACCACGCCTTTCCTTACACACGAAGTATTCAACAAATATCATACGGAGACGGAGATGATGCGTTACATCAAACGTCTTGACCGCAAGGATATTTCGCTGGCCCAATCTATGATCTCCCTCGGTTCATGTACCATGAAACTGAATGCCGCTGCGGAAATGCTGCCTTTGAGCCGTCCCGAATTTATGGGTATGCATCCATTGGTTCCGGAAGACCAGGCAGAAGGGTATCGGGAATTGATTAATAATCTGAGTGAGGACTTGAAGATCATCACCGGTTTTGCCGGCGTAAGTTTGCAGCCAAATTCGGGAGCTGCCGGAGAATATACAGGCCTTCGTGTGATTCGTGCCTATCTCGAAAGCATTGGTCAGGGACACCGTAACAAGATATTGATTCCCGCTTCAGCTCACGGAACGAATCCGGCATCGGCAATACAGGCAGGGTTTATAACCGTCACCTGCGCATGCGACGAGCAAGGAAATGTAGACATGGACGACTTGCGTGCCAAAGCGGAAGAAAACAAAGAAGAACTGGCGGCACTGATGATTACATACCCTTCTACACACGGTATCTTCGAAACAGAAATAAAAGAAATCTGCCATATTATCCATGCTTGTGGAGCACAAGTATATATGGACGGTGCGAACATGAATGCACAAGTCGGGTTAACCAATCCGGGATTTATCGGTGCTGATGTCTGCCATTTGAACCTTCACAAAACGTTTGCTTCACCTCACGGTGGTGGTGGTCCGGGTGTGGGTCCTATCTGTGTGGCCGAGCATCTGGTACCTTTCCTTCCGGGACACGGAATCTTCGGTAATGCACAGAATCAGGTTTCCTCCGCTCCGTTCGGAAGTGCGGGAATCCTGCCGATCACTTACGGATACATCCGTATGATGGGTACAGAAGGACTGACTATGGTTACTAAAATCGCGATTCTAAATGCCAATTACCTGGCTGCTTGTCTGAAAGACACGTATGGGATCGTTTATCGCGGAGCGAATGGTTTCGTCGGGCACGAGATGATTCTGGAATGCCGCAAAGTGCACGAGGAAACGGGCATCTCCGAAAATGATATCGCAAAACGTCTCATGGATTATGGTTATCATGCTCCTACCCTCTCCTTCCCTGTGCATGGCACGCTGATGATTGAGCCAACCGAAAGCGAGAGTCTGGCAGAACTGGATAATTTCGTTGATGTCATGCTGAACATCTGGCAGGAAATTCAAGAAGTGAAGAACGGTGAAGCGGACAAAGACGACAACGTATTGATTAATGCTCCGCATCCCGAATACGAAATTGTAAGTGATCGCTGGGAGCACTCGTACACACGCGAAAAAGCAGCTTACCCGATAGAAAGTGTACGTGAGAATAAGTTCTGGATAAATGTGGCACGTGTAGACAATACACTGGGAGACCGGAAGTTATTGCCGACTCGCTACGGCACATTCGAATAAGAAGAAACGGCCACAGAGAAAATCATCACAAGTAAAGTGATGAAAAACTAATAAAACAATCCCGGGGCTTACACTTGTTATGCTCCGGGATTATCTTTATAAAGCCCGGACTCATCACCTTTCTTCCCCGGGCTAAACACACAAAAGTCCCGGGCATAATGGAAATATACCCGGGACTTATATATTCGGAAATGCCTACTTGACAATAGTTATCGTACCGTCTTTCACCTTTTTCTCTTTCATCGGGATTTTAGAATCAGCATATCCCAACGCTACACAACCGTAAACTTTATGATTTTCCGGAACGCCCAACGAAGTAATAAATGCACGTACCTCAGGATCGTCACACGTCGTCCCGAGCTGATTTATCCAACAAGAACCGATCCCCAGAGAATGAGCCGCAAGAAACATATTTTCGATAGCACAGGCACAATCCATACCCGCCCACCACTGAGTCGGCTCATTGGAAACGATAACCAAAGTAGGAGCATGATAATAGCAACAATACGTCTTGCTCTGCCCGCGTTCCTTCAAACGGGGTTCGTCGCTCTTGGCAAAAGATCCCTTGATACGTTCATTCAATTCGGTCAGTTTATCGGCATTCTGAATGGCAGTGAAATGCCATGTCTCCAGATGCATCCCGCTCGGCGCATAAGTAGCAGCCTCCAGAACAGCCTGCAAATCCTCTTCCGAGACCTGCTGACCGGTGTAAGCCCGTACACTTCGACGTGCTTTGATATTCTCTAAAATTTCATTTGTCTTCATACTATAATTTATTTACCGTTTAACCAAACCAATCTTTGCATTCAGCTTGAAATAATAAACTCCGTTCTCTTTCTCCAAAAAGCCATATTTATCTTTATCCAAAGAGCCCTTTTCCAAACGAGTATTTCGGAACAGGAAGTCTTCCATGACCTGCTTCTCCGATTTATGATAACAAAGTACTTCCCCGTTTCCACCTACCAGCAAAATGCCTTCAACAGCCGAATCCTGACCATTGTATATCTTTGCCGGACGCATCCCCAAAGCCAGAGCCATTAAGAATTGCTTTATTTTAAACTCATAGAAACAATGTTTGTTTATCAACTCATCTTTTATCTTCAGAGGATTCATCTGCTTGATTACTTCCGTCAATTCACTGATTCGGGAGATGCCGTCCAAATGCATAATACGAATCATCTCTGTCAGTACACGCGGAAAATGTAAATCAATCATCAGAAGATTACTGCGGAACACACGGTCGGCTACATCCGAATATTTGAGCACACCGCCCAAACGCTCTATCAGCATCATTCGCTCGGATACTTCGTTGGGGGATTCGGGCAATGCATTAATCTTATTCACCGTAGGAGTAGCAAACTTGATTCCACTCTGCTCCAGTTTAAGATTTGCCGCACGCCCTCCGTCCAATAACGGATTCATGGCACTCAACCGCGAACGTACATTGAAACCTCTTACCGGAGCTTCCGGATGCCAAAAGGCAACCGAGAAATCTGTACGATCTTCTGTTTTTGCTTCCAAATCGAAGATACCGGCTTCGTCCAAAAATTCTTCCACTCCCTCCGGCGAGGTGACATCATTTTCCGAGGAGGATTTCACTGCCTGCAAAATCAGATCGGCAACAATACCGAAATCTTCACGCGGCATGGACTTAACACCCGTTTCTCCCTCAATACGGACTGATTCTTCTTCAATATAATACCGGCGCGTTCCGTCATGTTCTTCCCGTTGAATCACTGCAATAGGCCAGGACATTTCTCCTATTTTCGCTTCTGCCGTGCCTAATACAACTTTTCCGTCTGCCAACAGGCGGAAGAAAGTATAAAGTTCGCACCATTCTTTTTTTGTTGCTTCAAATGCCATATATCTTATGTTTCTTATTGACTGATTCTGTTTGTTATTGACTGATAACCTGCGGTAATGCTGTGGACGCCACAACGGGAGGTTGTATATGGGTAACTTCTTCCAATGGGGGCAACTTTCCTGCTTGTGCATAAAGAGGATTACGTATCCATTCTCTCGGAGTAACCACAATATATCTGCCTGTCCAGCATCCGTCAAAATAAGAAGGATTGCCGACTTGTTTCTTAATCGGATAGCGGATATTCTCGCCTTTACTCCGCATCTCCGGCGAACGGCCGGGGTCATTCACCCACACATATTTATCATCAATGCCACGCAATACGATCCAATGTCCTCGTGGTCCGGGACGAAGTCCGCGAGTTGCTCCTGTATACCTTACGTTTATCAACACGGGAATCCCACGGTCGATATAATCTTTCAGTATCCGGTAATCTTTCTGTTGGAAATGTTCCGCACTTATCATATTCTCATAATAACGGGTCAATGAATCTATTTCGAAAGAATAATATCCTCCCTGCCCTATCGATGTACGACGACGGAAGGGAGCGCGTTTCTTAAAAAAATAGTTCCGCTGATATTCAATCAGTTTCTTTTCCGCATCCGAAGAGGTTCGTTGCGCGTCTGCTGTCATGCCTTTGAAATAATCGAATACCATTAATGAGGATGCAAGCGAACAGTGTGTATAGGGACAACCTGTGATTTTCTGCGAATACCAGGGAACAGGTATGTCGTTTGGAGCAAATTTCAAGTTCTCCTGTGCCTGTGTTTCAATGCCAACCAACACAAGAGAAGCCCCAAACAAGCTGAAAAGTATATTATATCTGTTCCTCATAAACATATTTTTCTTATTTATATTCTATCTCACTTCCACCAACAATCTCTATCAAAATTCTCCTCCTTCGGGAAGGGAGGAGTCTCCGTAGGGAGAGGTGATAGGTAAATGTCTCAATCAGTCTTCCTCAAGAATCCGTGCCGTTTCCACTTTCTCCAGCCGTGCACGCAGTTTCGGCATCATGGAAGAACGGATGCGCAATGTCATACTGCAATCCATATCATACGACTGCCGAAGAATCTCCGGTTCTTCTTCCTTGACAATACGCATCACATCATTCATAAAAGGATACTCAAACATGATTGTCACTTCCTCGTCCACCGTTTTCTCGATGACCGTAGCAGCAGCTATTGCTTCGGCAGCAGCAGCTTTATAGGCAACAATCAGTCCGCTTGTCCCCAACTTGATTCCTCCGAAGTAACGGACTACGATAATCAGGATGTCTGTCAGTTCATTGGAGTTTATCTGTCCGAGAATAGGCTTGCCCGCCGTTCCGGAAGGCTCTCCATTATCATTGGCACGGAAATCTTTGCGAGCGGCTCCCAGCATATAGGCATAGCATACGTGCCGTGCATCATAATACTTCTTCTGATACGTTTCAAGATGAGCTTTTATCTCATCGAGAGTACGCACAGGCAGGGCGATAGCAATAAACTTGCTCCGCTTTTCTGTATAAATACCTTCGGAAGGTTCGGCAATGGTTTTGTAAGTATCTTCAGCAGTCATGTTGCAAAGATACGGGTTTACACGGAAATTTCAATTTATCGTTTGGAAATATTAAGCGATCAGACAATTGACGAGATACGTTCGGGATGATACAAACAAGCGGTCGTTTTACTACAAACGAACGGTCGATTCTTTATAAAGAAGCGGTCGATCCGTTATAATCTACCGTATGATTGTAACAAATCGACCGCTCTATTTTATAAAATGATACTTGTCTTATTCCAATTTATGGATAACCAGTCCCGAACGAAGTTTCGGTTCGAACCAAGTTGTCTTTGGAGGCATGATGTTACCTGTATCGGCAATATCCATTAATTGCTTCATAGACACGGGATAAAGAGCTAATGCCACTTTCATCTCACCACTGTCTACACGTTTCTTGAGTTCTCCCAAACCACGGATACCTCCTACAAAGTCGATACGTTTGTCGGAGCGTAAATCTTTGATGCCTAAGATTTCATCCAAAATCAAGTTGGAGGATATAGTCACATCAAGCACGCCGATCGGATCGTTATCATTGTATGTACCTGCTTTAGCAGTCAAACTATACCATTTTCCTCCAAGATAAAGAGAGAAATTATGCAAACCGGAAGGTTTGTAAATATCCGCCCCCTTTTCCTCAACAATGAAGTTCTTGTTCAAGGCGCCAAGGAATTGTTCGGGAGTTAATCCATTGAGGTCTTTTACCACACGGTTGTAGTCAATGATAGTCAACTGATTGGCAGGGAAACAAACTGCCATGAAGTAGTTATATTCTTCATCTCCCTTATGGTTCGGATTCTGCTTTGCCTTTTCAGCACCTACCAATGCAGCGGCAGCAGAACGATGATGTCCGTCGGCAATATAAAGAGCTGGCATTTTAGCAAATTCGGCGGTGATAGCCGCAATGTCTTCGCTCTGGTCAATAATCCAAAAAGTATGTCCGAAACCGTCACCCGGAGCGATAAAGTCATAGACGGGCTTTTCCAAAGTATATTTCTTGATGATAACATCCAGTTTATCATTATCGGGATAAGCAAAGAATACGGGTTCGATATTCGCATTGTTCACACGAACATGCTTCATACGGTCTTCCTCCTTGTCGCGACGGGTAAGTTCGTGTTTCTTAATAACACCATTCATATAATCGGGAACATACGCACCGACTACCAATCCGTACTGCGTCTTACCGTTCATTGTCTGCGCATAGATATAATAGTTTTCCTTGCTATCCTGCACCAACCAGCCTTTATCCTGAAACAGTTGGAAATTCTCGGCCGCCTTGCTGTAAACACATTCATCATGTTCGTCCGTACCAACAGGGAAATCTATTTCAGGTTTAATAATATGATAAAGGGATTTTTCATTACCTTCCGCTTCTGCGCGGGCTTCTTCTGAGTTCAATACATCATAAGGACGTGAAGCAACCTGTTCAACCAGGTTCTGCGGAGGACGAATGCCCTTGAAAGGTTTAATTATTGCCATGATATTAGTATTTTATATGTAAAAAATTAGAGCCACAGACTTATATAAAATCTGTGGCTCAAATATACTACTTATTTCTAAAAAAGACGTTCTGCGACAGATTGTTTTTAATCAGATTATAACTATGTTATCCTGAAAATCCGCCTTCCTCATTCTGAATATTATTTGTTTACTCTAAACTTCTCACAACCGTCTTTCAGAAAACCGACAATCTGTTGAGCTGCAGCAATACCGGCATTGATATTTGCTTCGGCAGTCTGTGCACCCATTTTCTTCGGTGTTGAGAAATAACGTCCGGCAAACTTTTCTACAAATTCAGCGTTAGCAGCAGGCATAATGTCCGTAATGTATTTGAAGTCTGCACGGTCTTCCATTAATTTGATAAGTTCTGCTTCATTAATTACTTCCTTACGGGCAGTATTCACTAGCATAGCACCTTTCGGCATGTCTTTCAGCAAAGCATAGTTGATAGAGTTCTTTGTTTCGGCAGTTGCCGGGATGTGCAGAGAAACAAACTGGCAAGTCTTGTAAAGTTCTGCAGCAGAATCAAGCGCTTTCACTCCGTCTTTCTCGATTACTTCTTTCGGGCAGAATGCATCGTATGCATAAACTTCCATTCCGAAGCCTTTAGCAACACGGGCTACATTGCGACCTACGTTTCCGTAAGCATGGATACCCAATTTCTTGCCCATTAATTCCGTACCGGAAGTACCGTTATAGAAGTTACGGACAGCATAAACCATCATACCCAAAGCCAGTTCGGCAACAGCATTAGAGTTCTGTCCCGGAGTATTCATCACACAAACGTCGTGAGCAGTAGCGGAAGCCAAGTCAACATTATCATATCCTGCACCGGCACGAACCACAATCTTCAACTCTTTCGCAGCATCCAACACTTCTGCATCAATAATATCACTACGGATAATAATCGCATTAGCATCTTTCACTGCATCCAACAACTGAGCCTTATCTGTATATTTTTCAAGTAAAACAAGCTCATATCCGGCCGCTTCAATTTCTTTACGGATACCGTCTACTGCAATCTTTGCAAACGGTTTTTCA
>ERZ791859.1322-NODE-1322-length-11528-cov-3.617973_pt1 | contig 11528 bp, 9 predicted proteins | sample MGYA00509943_ERZ791859 | MGnify/ENA primary metagenome ERZ791859 (study PRJEB30046, sample SAMN00792065) | human gut metagenome | study: EMG produced TPA metagenomics assembly of the A metagenome-wide association study of gut microbiota in type 2... | reverse complement strand
TTCTTTGCTATCTCAGCGGTTCCGCCGACACCCTCGGCAACGATAACTACAAAGTGCTTCTTGCCGGTCTTCTGGAACTCGCGGATACGCGCGATAACATCGCGCTCGATATCGTACTCGACCTCGGGCACGATTATCGACGTTGCGCCGACAGCGATGCCCGCTTCAAGTGCGAGATAACCTGCGCCGCGTCCCATGACCTCGACGACCGTGCAGCGGTCGTGAGACTCGGAAGTGTCGCGGATGCGGTCGACCATCTGAACGATGGTGTTAAGGCAGGTGTCATAACCTATTGTATAATCGGTGCAGGAGATATCGTTGTCGATAGTTCCGGGCAGTCCGATGCACGGAATGCCGCGCAGAGAAAGATCCCTTGCGCCTCTGAACGAGCCGTCGCCGCCGATGATGACCATGCCGTCGATGCCGAACTTTTTGCAGGTTGCAACGGCTTTCTGAAGTCCCTCTTCGGTCTTGAACTCGGGGCATCTTGCGGAATAGAGAATCGTGCCGCCTCTCGTGATTATATCGGACACGGAGCGGAGGTTCATCTCATGTATATCGCCGTTTATAAGTCCGGTGTATCCTCTGTCAACACCGTAAACTTTGATACCTCTCTGACAGGCCGTACGCACGACTGCGCGTACAGCGGGATTCATACCCGGCGCGTCTCCGCCGCTTGTAAGCACTGCTATGCTCTTCATCGTCATTCCTCCGTCGTTGTTTATGATCTTATTCCTGTTAATTAGTAAACACTGTTTTTATATAATACACTTTTATCGAATCAAAGTCAAATAAAAATACACTTTTTCTGCAAAATTAAGCTTTTTCTTTGCATTTTACCGCATTTTTTCGTTTTATGAGGTCGCAAATTGCAATATATGCAAAAGCGATCGCCGTTGTTATCAGGGCAACTATTAAAAATGCCCGTTTTCCGCTGTGCAGTCCGAAGCGCAGCACGAGAATCATATAGACATAAAGATGCATGAAATATATTATCATGCTCGCGCGTCTGAGTATTTTTCTGTCCGAAACATACGGCACTTTCACGGATATTATTATTCCGAAAAGTCCGACGGCGCAGAGAATAACAAAAAATCCGGTATATTTATTGAACGCCACGCACCCGGCGAAGCCGCAGAGAGTGATCAAAACATCCGCCCACACGGGTATTTTTATCTTCGTGAGCAGCATGCCGAACGAAATATAGAACAGACCGCGGAACACCTTTCCGTTGCCGGTAGTCGCCCACATGAGCTTTCTGATAAAGTTTATCGCGGGCGAGATATCGTTCGTCGTGCCGGAGAGCATATCGAGAGCCGCTCCGCAGAGAATGAACACAAGTCCGAGCGCGGTTATTGCCCAGGGGTTGACTTTTATTTTCAAGAGAAGATAAATAATCCCGAGCGCATATATTGCCGAGATCATATACCAGAGCATCCACGAACCGTAATGTTCGCCGCTGAAAACGAGTCCTTTTATATATCTTATCGCCGCTTCGCGAACGCCGAAACCCGAGCGCCTGTAATCGAATATCGCAAGGGGCAGATAAGCGAGCGACCAAAGCAGATAGAGCTTGAGCATTTTGAAAAACGCATGGGCGACCTTCGGAAGATTATCCTTTGCCGTAAGCGGCCATTCCATACGCCCGGCGAGCAGATAGCCCGACGCCATGAAGAAACAGGGCACGGCGCAGTAGATAAAATTCAGATACACCGTATTGAACGCTCCGGTGCCAAAAAGATTCCACGGCGTCGTATGTATCGCGACGACCATATACGCCCCGAGGAACTTGCAGATGTCTATTGTCAGGCTGTTGCTTTTCTGCGGGTTTATATTCTTCATTTTCACTGTCCTCCCTGCCTGTCATCGATATAAATAACATTCTCTTCGCCGAGGATCCGCCTGAGCTCCTTGAGCATCGGCGCGTTGACATCCGCGCTGTGAGAATATGGCTGACGGATATATTTTTCCGTGTCGCAATAGTAAAAATACACTGTCTTATTGCCGTCAAAGAAGTCAAGAACTCTCTGAGCCCGCTCGATCTCGGGACAATTTTCACTCGCAAAGCGCAGGAAGAGTCCGGGCGTTTTTGCGGCCTTTTTCTGCGGCTGAGTGACAGCATTTGAAGCCTGTCTCACCTGCTCGGAGACTTTTCTCTTCGCGTCCGCGGGCGGACACGGCTCCGCAGACTCGCAGACGAGCTTTGCTTCCTCGTCCTCGCGCACGCTGAGTCTGCCGTGGATAAGAATTACATTGCCCTCGGTAAAGAGCTGAGTCTGGCGCTCATATATTTTCGGGAACACTATGACTTCTATTGAGCCGAACACATCCTCCGCCGTTATAAAAGCCATTGTGGTGTTATTTTTTGTTATCTTTTTTCTGACATTCGTTATTATGCAGAGAAGATCAACGCGCGACTCATCTTTATATATGCCGCCGACCTCATCGGCGTTACGGAGATCCGCAGTATTGGCGCAGCCGAAGCGCTCGGCGAGCTGTTCGTATTCCGCCATGGGGTGACCCATGAGGTAGAGTCCGGTCATCTCTTTTTCGAGTCTTAGCAATTCGCGCTTGTCCATCTCTTCGAGAGTCGGCATTCTATATTCGCCCTGCGGCGCTTCGCTCGGGGCGGCATCGAAGAAGCCGAGCTGACCGTCGATATTGCGGCGGCGGTCGTTCTCGAGCTGAGCCGATATCTCCGGGAAAGCGTAGAGCATCTGGCGGCGGTTCGCGCCGAGTCCGTCGAGCGCACCGCATTTTATGAGGCTCTCGACCGCGCGTTTGTTGAACTCCTTATCCTGCATACGCTTACAGAACGAATAGAAGGATTTGAACTCCCCGCCTGTTTCGCGCTCGCGTTCAATCTCTCTTATAAAGCCTGCGCCGACATTTCTCACGGCGAGCAGACCGAAATATATCTTTCCGTCCTTTGGAGTGAAACGCTCGGAGCTGACATTGACATGGGGCGGCACGACCTCGATACCGAGGCGCGAGCACTCCGCGATATATTCGGCAACTTTCGGCGTATCATCGAGCACGCTGCTGATGAGAGCCGCCATGAACTCGCAGGGATAATGGCACTTGAGCCACGCCGTTGTATAGGCGACAAAGGCATAGGCGGCGGCGTGGGATTTGTTGAACGCATAGGACGCGAATGAGGACATATCATTAAAGATATCATTCGCGGTCTTTTCGTCAACTCCGCGCTTCACCGCGCCCTCGCACTCGACCGTACCGTCCTCATTGACGAGTCCGTATATGAAATTATGGCGTTCGCGCTCCATGACATCGTGCTTCTTTTTCGACATGGCGCGGCGGACGATATCGGCGCGGCCGTAGGAATAGCCCGCGAGGGTGCGGAATATCTCCATGACCTGCTCCTGATAAATCATACAGCCGTAGGTGACCTTGAGTATACCCTCGAGCATCGGGGTCTTGTAGCGTATTTTCGACGGGTCGTGGCGGTTCGCGATATATGTAGGTATCGAGTCCATGGGACCCGGTCTATAGAGCGAGATAACAGCTATCAGATCTTCTATGCTCTGCGGCTTGAGACCCATGAGCACGCTTCGCATACCCGCGGATTCAAACTGAAACACGCCCTCCGTCTTGCCGGACGAAAGCATTTTGAACACTTCTTCGTCCTCGTAATCTATCATATCCTCGGAGAAATCCGGGATGCGTTTTTTTATACTGCGCTTTGCATAGTCTATAACAGTCAAAGTGCGCAAACCGAGGAAATCTATCTTCAGCAGTCCGAGCTCCTCGAGGGTGGTCATGGTAAACTGCGTGACTATCGACTCGTCGTTTCGCGCGAGGGGCACATAGCTCTCTACCGTGTCGCGGGTTATAACTACGCCCGCCGCATGGGTCGAGGCGTGGCGCGGCATACCCTCGACTTTGCGCGAGAGGTCAATAAGTCTGCGGACATTCTCGTCGTTTTCATAGAGGGCGCGGAGATCCGACGATTTGAGTGCCTTGTCTATCGTTATGCCGAGTTCGCGCGGGATGAGCTTCGCGACGGTATCGACATCGTTATAAGGCATACCGAGCACTCTGCCGACATCGCGCACTGCGGCGCGCGCAGCCATGGTGCCGAAGGTCACTATCTGCGCGACATGGTCGGAGCCGTATTTTTCAATAACATAGTCTATAACTTCGCTTCGGCGTTCGTAGCAGAAATCGACATCGAAATCGGGCATGCTGACGCGCTCGGGATTGAGAAAGCGCTCGAACAGCAGGCTGTATTTCATCGGGTCGATGCCGGTTATACCGATAGCATAGGCGGTTATACTGCCCGCTCCCGAACCTCTGCCGGGACCCACGGGGATATTGCGGCTTCGCGCATGATTTATGAAATCGTGGACTATCAGATAATAGTCGACATAGCCCATGCGGCTGATGACCGAGAGCTCATAGTCGAGGCGCTTCTGATACTCCTCCGGGATATTCTCGCCGTAGCGGCGGTGCATCCCCTCCTGCGCCATATTTTTAAGATACTCAAAATGATCCTGATTCCCGGGCACTTCGAAATGCGGGAGCTTTGTTTTGCCGAACTCGAACTCGACATTGCAGCGTTCTGCTATCTCCGAAGTCCGCTCGACCGCGTCGGGGTACTCCGGGAAGAGCGAGAGCATCTCCTGCTCACTTTTCAAATAGAACTCCTGCGTCTGGAACTCCATACCCGTATCCTCGCCGAGGGTATGGTTCGTCTGGATGCAGATGAGCACCTGCTGCATCTCGGCATCCTCTTTGGAGATATAGTGGACATCGTTCGTGGCGACGAGCGGAATCCCCGTCTCCCTCGACAACTGGGCGAGCATCGGGATTATACGCCTCTGCTCGGGCAGGCCGTGATCCTGAATCTCGAGGAAGAAGTTGTTTTCGCCCATGACGGAGCGATACCAGAGGGCTTTTTTCTTCGCGCCCTCGTAGTCGCCGCTGAGCAGGGCGCGCGGGATTTCGCCCGCGAGGCACGCAGAAAGTGCAATAAGACCCTCGTGATATTTTTCGAGGAGCTCACGGTCTATTCGCGGTTTTGTATAAAAGCCCGTGACGAATCCCTCCGACACAAGCTTTATCAGATTCTTATATCCTGTTTCATTTTCGCAGAGCAGTATCAGATGATAGCGCTCGGAGTCGAGGGCGTGGACTTTGTCAAAGCGGGTGCGCGCCGCCATATACACCTCGCAGCCGATTATCGGCTTTATCCCGCGTTTTTTAGCCGCGCGGTAAAAGTCGATGACGCCGTACATAACACCGTGGTCGGTCACGGCAACGCTCGTCTGACCGAGGCGCTGCACTTCGTCCATAAGCTGCTCGATGCGGCACGCGCCGTCAAGCAGGCTGTATTCGGTATGAAGATGAAGGTGTGTAAATGACATAGCTCTTCTCCGCGGGGTCAGCCCCCTATGCCGCCGGCGATTTCAACGAGGCGTTTGAGCCTGTGATTGACACCCGAGCGCGTGAGCGGCGGATCAGTCATATCCGCAAGCTCGCTCAGACTCACTTCGGGGTTGTCCCGCCTCAGCTTCGCCATTTCGGCGAGCGGCGCGGGCAGACTCTCGAGTCCGACGGTTCTTTCTATTTTTTCTATCGCTTCAACCTGCACTATCGCGGCATCGACAGTGCGGCTCAAATTGGCATTTTCAAAATTGACGCGCCTGTTGACATGGTTGACCATATCCTTGTGCATCTTGATTCCCATAAGCTCGAGCGTCGAGTTCATCGCACCGACAAGGGTCAAGAACTCCTCTATCTTCTCGCTGACTTTGAAATAGACGATATGGCTCGACTTTCTCTTGACATATTTCGGGGCAAAGCCGACCTCGTCAAGCAGCTGAATCAAATCGTTGCAGAGCTTTTTATACGAGACGGAAAACTCAAGATGATAGTTTTTTTCGGGCGAGCTTATTGTTCCGCAGGCGATGAAAACGCCGCGCAAAAACGCGCCGAAGCAGCAGTCTTCGGGGAGATTCGCCCTGTTGATGCGCAAAGAAATGTCGCTTTCGCTGTGGCCGAAAAATTCGAGGATTCGTTTTCTGTCCGCTTCGTCGGCAACAGAAACCGTGTATTTTGACACGCCCGACGAGACGGACGGAGTAATATCAAAAAGCTCTTTTATAACATCGCAGTAGAGCTTCGCGATATTCTCGTTCTCGGTGACAAAGGATATCTCGGAGACGGAAAACATTCTGCCGAAGAGCAGCATTCCGTAGGCTCTTGCCTGCGCGCAGCAATCCGAAAGCACAGGCACCTGCGCGAGCTCCTGCTTGACATCCGATGAGAACGACACGGTTTTTCCTCCTATTTTTTCATATCGCGGTGCTGAACGGTCGCGATGCAGCCGATTTTTTCAAGATGAGCTTTCAGTAATTCCGCAAAGACGACCGAGCGGTGCCTGCCGCCGGTGCAGCCGACGGAAATGACCAGCTGGCTCTTGCCCTCTTTGCGATAAAGCGGGATAAGATAATCGAGCAGGTCGCAGAGCTTCGCTTCGAGTCCCCTCGCCTCGTCCCACTTGAGCACATAGTCCCTGACGGGGTCTTCAAGCCCGGTGTGCTGTTTTAGCTCCTCGACATAAAAAGGATTCGGCAGACAGCGCACATCGAACATCAGATCGGAATCGTTCGGGATGCCGTATTTGAAGCCGAAGGACACGCAGTGAACTTTGAGAGCGTTGCCGGGATTGTCAAGAAACATCTCGCAGATGCGGTTCTTGCAATCTGTCGGGGTCATATGCGAGCTGTCGATAACATAGTCGGCGATGCTCTTCGCAGGCTCGAGAATGCTGCGCTCTGCGGCGAGGGCATCGTTTATCGAGCCGTTATATTTATCGAGCAGAGGGTGCTTGCGCCTTGTCTCTTTATAGCGGCGGATAAGCACATCGTCGGAGGCATCGATAAACAGAAGCTTTGTGTCGCACTTGAGCTCCTTGAGCTCGACGATGGCGTTGAACAGATCGCCGAACGACGCGCCGACGCGGATATCGGTAACAATGGCGACCTTTTCTCTTTTTTCGCGGGAATTGAGCAGAAGCTGCGCGAAAGTCGGCATAAGCTTGGGCGGCATATTATCCACGCAGAAATAGCCTATATCCTCAAGCGCGTCAACAACTCTCGATTTTCCTGCACCGGACAGTCCGGTGACGATGGTGATCTCCATTTTATTTTCTCCTATAAAATCAGCCGATGAGTCTGATCTCCGTTTCGAGCGTTACGCCTGTCTGAGCCTTGACGCGCGCCTGGACGTGCTTAATAAGGCTGAGAATATCGGACGCGGTAGCGCCGCCGCGGTTGATTATGAATCCCGCGTGCTTCTCGCTGACCTGCGCGCCGCCGACGCTGACGCCCTTGAGTCCGCACTGTTCAATGAGCGCGCCCGCAAAATGACCCTCGGGGCGCTTGAATGTGCTGCCCGCGCTGGGATATTCAAGCGGCTGCTTATCCCTGCGGCGGGAAATGATATCGTGCATGGTATTTTTTATCTGCTCCGGGTCGCCGGGAGTCAGGCGAACGGAGGCGGCGGTTATGACAAGACCGCTGTCCTCATATGCGCTGTGGCGATAAGAGAGCTGCATAGCCTCGTTGTCAAGCTCGCCGGCAGTTCCGTCTGGCGAAACATATTCGCTGTTTATGAGCACATCCTTCATCTCGCCGCCGTAAGCTCCTGCGTTCATGAACACCGCGCCGCCGACGGTTCCGGGTATGCCATAGGCAGACTCGAGACCCGAGAGCGAATTTTCGAGCGCAAAGGAGCAAAGCTGAGCGAGGCTCGCGCCGCTCTGGGCGCGAACGGTGTTTTCATCGGTCAGGGTTATTCCGCACTGCTTGCCGGTGAATATAACGGCGCCCTTTATGCCCTTGTCGCTGACGAGGACATTGCTGCCCTTACCGAGGACGAACACCGGGATATCCTCTTTTTCGCAGAAACGGACAAGCCTGGCGGTCTGCCCGGCGTCCTCGGGAGAGAGGAACAGCTCGGCAGGGCCGCCGACTTTAAAGCTCGTATAATTTTTCATTGACACTCCGCGCTCGGCACTGCATTCGAGCGAGAGGGCGTATTTTTCCAACGCTTCGATATTATTCATAATATCTCCAATATGTCGGCCGCACTGGCGGCGTTTATTTATCTGTCGAGCAGAGCGGCGCCGATGAGTCCGGCGTCGTTACCGAGTTCGGCAGAGATTATCTGAGTCTGAACCTTTGCATGGATGCTGTATCTCTCACGCTCGACCATCTTTCTCAGCGGAACGAGCAGGTTCTCTTTTTCATGGCCGATGCCGCCGCCGATGCAGATCATATCGGGCTGAAGGGCATTGACGACATTCGTTATGCCGGCTGCGAGATAGAAAATATACTGATTGACGACTTTTTTAGCAGTTTCGTCGCCTGCACGCATGGCATCAAAAGAAGTTCTGCCGTTGACGCGGCTGATATTGTTACCGACGAGATCCCACATGGCGGTATAGGGATCGTGGCGCATGGCATCTTTAGTCTGGCGGATAAGCGCGGTGGCGGAAGAATAGCTCTCCCAGCAGCCTCTGCGTCCGCAGGTGCAGGGTTCGCCGTCCGAGACGATGACCATATGACCCATCTCGCCCGCGGCATCGTTGACGCCGGTGACGAGCTTGCCGTCTATGACAATACCGCTGCCGACTCCGGTTCCGAGAGTGATGGCGACAAAGCTGTTGACTCCCTTGCCTGCGCCCGCCTTTGCTTCGCCGAGTGCGGCGCAGTTCGCGTCGTTGTCGAGATAGATAGTCTTCTTGAGTCTCGACTCAAGGATATCGCGCGCGGGAACATTATCGAAAGCGAGGTTATTCGCATATTCGATAACGCCGTTCTTCTTGTTGACCGAGCCGGGGGTTCCGATACCTACGCTGACAACATCGTTCATGGTGATGCCCGCATCTATAACAGCAGCCTCGACAGCCTTGGCAACATCCTCAAGAATAGCTTCCGCCGCGCGGGGGCAATTTGTCTTGAGCTTGCCTCTGCCGATGATTTTCATTTCTTCATTGATGACGCCGGCAACGATATTCGTGCCGCCGAGATCGACTCCTACTCTGTACATTTTTTTACCTCCAGATAGACAGTTTCTCTTTCCCTGTCTTTTTATATCAGAAATCATGCCAGACTTCAAGTTCCTTCTTCTCGGGAACTATATCATCCGTCATGCCGAGCGAATGCAGCAGCTCGCGCGCCGCATTATAGCCCATTTTCTTTTGCCTGTTATTCATCGCCGCCGCTTCGATTATTATCGAAAGATTTCGTCCGGGTTTGACCGGAACGACGGTCAGCGGAATATTTATGCCAAGTATCTCGACATACTCGTTATCGAGGCCGAGGCGGTCATAGACCTTTTCGTTATCCCACGGCTCGAGCTGAACGACCATATCGATTTTCTCGGTCATTTTGACAGCGCCCATACCGAATATCCTGCGGGCGTTTATTATGCCGACGCCGCGCAGCTCGATAAAGTGGCGTATATTATCCGGTGCACTGCCGACGAGCGTTCTCGAAGAAACGCGGCGAATCTCGACCGCGTCATCCGCTATCAGTCGGTGACCGCGCTTTATAAGCTCAAGGGCAGTCTCGCTCTTGCCGACGCCGCTGTCACCGAGGATCAGGACACCCTCGCCGCTGACTTCGACAAGCACGCCGTGGCGCGTGATGCGCTGGGCGAGCTCGACGCCCAGATATGATATAAGAGTTGACATACAGCCGGAAGTGGAATCCGGGCTTGTCAGGATCGGCACAGAATATTTCTGCGCATATTCGCAGCTTATTCGGGCACTCGAGCGAACGGGTGATAACGACGGCGACGGGCTCGGTCGCCATCAGCCGCTCCATGCTCGCCGCGGCGGCATCCTCATCGAGGCTCGAAATATAGTTCATCTCGGCGAGGCCGAGGAACTGGATACGCTCGGCATCGAAATACGCGCTGTAGCCTGCGAGCATAAGCCCGGGGCGGTTGACATCCTGCGATGTGACATAGACATCCTCGACGGGCTTGGGCGCATAAAGTATCCCGAGTGAATTATCTTCCACTACTTTTTTGAGTGAAACGGAATATTTACCCATACTTCTCTCCTGTAGTTCTCCAATTGAAGAAATGATAGTGCATACGAATTATATTATAATAGATTTGGGCAAAAGTTCCAATACCTTTTTGACTTTTTTTGAAGTTTTGGGAAGCTTTTTTTAATATTTTCAGCGGGACGGCAGAAGGATTTGGAGAACGGGAAAAATGGAGCGGAGCAGAAGCGATATTGAAAAGATTTTGTTCCGCTCATGCGGCATCGGGTCATCGAGGTCGCCGCGCCATACAAAGGCTGATTAATTTGTTGGTTCACAGAGAAAGCGAGCCGGAAGAGAAGCTCTCTCCCGGCCGATATCCGTTTCTATGTTAGACGTCCGTTTCTCTGATTCCGAGGCTGACGGAAAGAGCCTGATCCACCCTGCCCATATCCGCACCGCCGAGCGCGCCCATTTTTTCCTTAAGACGCTTTTTGTCGAGCGTGCGCACCTGCTCGAGCAGGACTATCGAATCCTTGGCAAGTCCGCAGCCGTCCGCATTGACTCTTATATGAGTGGGAAGGTTGGTCTTATACTTCTGGCTGGTTATCGCCGCGGCTATAACCGTCGGGCTGAAGCGATTGCCGACATCGTTCTGAACTATCAGCACGGGTCTTATCCCGCCCTGCTCGGAGCCGACGACGGGACTCAGATCAGCGTAGTATATATCTCCCCGTTTTACTGTCATTTTTAATCACTCTCCGTTTTTATTGTCCGGCAAGAGTATTTTTGCCTGACAAAAGCGCGATTAAACATTAACTTGTTATTCGGGGAGCAAAAATTTCAAGTCAGTCCATTATATGTCCTGTTTTTATTTGGGTGAGACATTGCGAAACTCCGCAGTCAGCAGGGCTTTCGGTATTTCGAGGCTCTGCGGCAAGCCGTTATCGCCGCGTCGCAGAGTGAAATCCACGCCCGAGACGGTGCCTTTCGTCTCCCACGCGTCGCCCATATGTACGGTCTGTGTATTCGCCGTGTCGGACGAAGTTTTGAGCGTTTTTGTTATCAGCTCGCCCACTCCGCTCTGCGGCAGGGATGAGAGATCCGCAGAAAAAGTCAGATTGCCGTAGCTGAACGTGCAGGTCGAGCCGCTGAGCTTCACTTTCAGGCCGCGAACGGTTGCCGGGGAAGTGAACTCAAGCTGAGCTTCGGTGAGCGAAGTCTGATCGTACTTTGCCTCATACTCGCGCTCGCCGTTTATGATATACAAGTCGGCTGTGAACGCAGTCGGGATATCCGGCGGCCGGTCTTTGCTGTTTTTCAAAGGTGCGTTTTTGCATCCAAAGAGAGACAAAACAAGCAGCAAGCTTAAGATAAACGGAAAAATTCGTTTCAAGCTATCACTCCAATTGCCCGTTACCTCTCCAGGGTTCGCAGCACGCGCGGCAGAGCGGCTATGCAGTCGGAGGCGAGCATCGACGTGAGCGACAGTTCGCACGCCGCGGCATC